>Ga0137394_10000038_pt1 | contig 88231 bp, 58 predicted proteins | sample czobulk116metaG_FD_108278 | JGI IMG/M metagenome (GOLD analysis project Ga0137394, IMG submission 108278) | Vadose zone soil microbial communities from Angelo Coast Range Reserve, California, USA - czobulk1.16 metaG | ecosystem: Environmental > Terrestrial > Soil > Vadose zone | place: USA...
ATTCCGTAGTGGAACAGTGTGGGTTCGCTTTCCTGTATTGGGCCCATCATGCCTGCCAGCCTATGCTGGCAAGCGGACAGCCCCGGACCTTTTGGGCAACACGCCCTTGCGCCCGGGGCTACATTCTAACGCCGCTCCGCGGCTGGAATTCGGATGCGCTTCGCGCGCTATTCCGCTAGCCGATACCAATCAGCGGCCAGTAGAAGGAAACCAGAATCAGAAGCATCAGGTTCTCCGCAATGAGATAGAAGGCTCCCAACCTGAGCGCGTCGCGGGCGCTGAAGCAGCCGAACGAATAGCCGGCGATCAGAACCAGTGACTGGTATATGAAGAGTTTGCCACCCACTGCAAATGTCCAGAGCATCCCAATAGCGAGCGGGTTGAGGCCCTTATTCAATGCAAACTCCATGAGCGCAGGCATCGAGATCGACACCATTGCAGTTTCCGAGGCCAGCACCAGATGGGCGACAAAAGCGGCCCAGTACAGGGCCAGTGTGGAATGGAACGTAGTGGTGATCATCGGACCGATATAGCCGAACAGAGCGTCGGCCAGCACTTTGACCACGCCGGTTTCTCGCAAGACTTCCGCCATGCTGATGGTGCTGCCCATGAAAAGAACGATCAGAAAATTGATCTTGCCGATCTGGTCCTTTGTCAACACACCGACGCGCGGGAATGTCGCAACGAGCCCGACGCCCAAACCCACGATGGCCGGATTCACGTGATGGATGAAATCCGTCGCCCAGATACTCACTCCCACCACAATCCAAAGCAGGGCCTTCTTCTCTGACGCGGTCCACGGTCCAAGTTGCGCCCTCTCCACACGAATGGACGCGATTCCGCCCGGAAGCTCGCCGGTTTCCGGTGGAAACATACGCTGCAAAAGCCACCAGGTTATGACGATGCCAAAGAGGTCCACCGGGGCAAACGCGATGAACCAATGACTCCAGGACACAGGTACGCGGCCGAACTCCGTGATCAGGTTGCGCGCCAGGATGGAAGGGGTGCTGCCGATGATGCACCTGTCAAACAGTGAGGCGGAAAAGGTGACGGCTAACATCAGGGACTTCGCCACGTTGCTGGTGCGCTCCAGCCCATAGGTCTTTACAACGCCGAGAACGATTGTTCCCAGCAAAATCACGCGCGGCGGACCCGAGGGGATCATGAATGTCATGACAAAGTCGGTGATAATGAGGGCCATCAGGATGCGCGGAAAAGAAGTGCCCACACGTGAGAGCAAGGTATACGCGAGCCGTTTAGCCAGGCCACTCTCGGTTGCCATGGCTCCGATAAGCAGTGCACCGAGCAGAAACCAGGGAGCCTCGCTGCTGAATCCTCCCAGCGCCACTCGGGGTGTCACTACTCCGAGGCTCCAAAACAACCAGCAACCCAGCATGCCTGTAATCGCGTGCGGGAGGATCTCTGTGATCCAGAAAGAAATGAGAAGAGTTGCAATGGCCACCGAGTGCTGCGCGTTGGGTTCCAACGGTAGATGGACGTACCAGAGGGCAATCGCGGCCATCACGCCTGAAAGCGCTCCGCCGACCCGTACCCGGATGATTGCTTGCGATTCGTCCTTCTGTTGCGTTGCCAAAACCGCAGGCGTGCTCATTAGCCCCAGGTCAGGTCATGGTTCTTGAGGGGGATTGAGCGGAACCGCTTGCCGGTGATCTTGAACACTGCGTTAAGAATCGCGGGAGGAACCTGCGGGATCGCTTCCTCGCCTGCGCCCGTTATCCACCGGTTCGTTTTCAGGAACGCGATGTTGACCTGCTTCGGATACTCGTTCATGCGAGATACGGGGAACTTGTCGAAGTTGCGTTCGACGGCGCGCCCGTCCTGGAGCGTGGTCGCCTGGTACATGGTGTCGTCGTATCCCCAGGCGATCTGCCCTTCGATCTGCTTTCGAACCGACAGCGGGTTCATGAGAGCGAACCCCTGCTCGAAGACCACGTCCACACGATGGAGCTTCAGTTGGCCGCGTTTGGTGACTTCGACGGTATGTACCTGGGCACAAATGGTGGAGGTCGTCCGCGTCGGCCTGCGGCGGTCGTCGATGGCGATGCCACGCGCCCAGCCCTCGGGCAACGGCGTCCCCCACCCCGACATCCTGGCCGCCATATCGAGGGCTTTCAAGAAGTCGTCGCGGTGCGCGAAACCTCCGATCCCCAGCTTGGGCTCGGCGGGATTGCGCGCGATCAGCTCGCGCCGATACAGATATGGATCCTTGCCGGCGGCGTTCGCAAGCTCATCGATGAAGCTTTCCATGTAGAAGCCATTGGGGGCTGCGCCGGTCCCGCGGCGCGTCCCGATCGGAACGTGGGTTTTCGGGGCGTGCAGCGTGAGGCGGTAGTTCGGCACGAAGTAAGGCGGCGCCGACAGCCCGCGATGCCCCATATCGCCGAGGTTCCACGTGGTGGAGTGACGCACTTCGATCGCGATGGGCCATCCTTCGGCATCCAGACCCGCTTTGAAGAGACAGACGCTCATCGGGCGATACTTGGTGCCAGTCCCCCAGTCTTCTTCGCGGGTCCACAACATCTTGACCGGCCGTCCCCTCACGGCGTTGGCCACTGCCACCGCCTGCTCGCCCTGGGGACCGTTGCCGTTGCTGCCATAGCCGCCACCCTGGAACGTCGAATGGATATGCACGTTCTCCGGGGCGATGCTCGTCAATTTGGCCGCCCTGCGAAGCAGCCCTTGCGGATCCTGGTCTCCACTCCAGATGTCGACCCGGCTGTCGGTCACAAGGACCGTCGCGTTACCCGGCTCCATGCGGGCGCGGGGCGAGAACGGCACGGAGTAAACCGCCTCCACCATCTTGGCCGCCCGACTCATGGCGACGTCGACGTTGCCCTCATTGGTTTTCGCTTCGCCGGGCCCCTTGGCCGCGGCCATGTGGTCCTCGTACAAGGAGGCCGAGTTCACGGAAGCGGAGGGACCGTAATCCCACTCGATCGGCAAGGCATCGAGTGCGGTCTTCGCTCTCCACCACGAGTCGGCGACGACCGCGACTCCGCCGCACAAGAAGCCAACGCTTTTGGTTAGCGCGTCGAACGGCAATCGCACAACGGAATGGACGCCGGGCATGTTTTTGATCCGGTCGAAGTCGTAAGTCTTGATGTCTCCACCCCAGACGGGGCACGCCCTGGCGGCGGCGTAGAGCATGCCGGGCAGACGGACGTCGATGCCATAGACGGCCTCGCCGGTCACCTTCAGCGGCACGTCGAGGCTCTTCTGTTCGGTCCCGAGCAGAGTGTATTTGTCGGGGGTCTTGATCTTGATCTTTGATGGATCGGGCAGCGGTGTTCGCGCCGCCTTGGCGGCGATCGCCCCATAGGTTGTCCGGCGCTTGCTCCTGGCATGGGTGATGACGCTGTCCTTCGCCACTAACTCCGATACAGGCACGCCCCACTCGGTGGCCGCGGCCAGCAAGAGACGCTCGCGGGCTTCAGCGCCAGCCTGCTGCAGGTAGTAGCGGCTCTCGCGCACATTCCCGCTCGAGTGGATGATCATGCGGCGATACACGCCGTTCGCGCCACTAAGCTCTACAGGAGCGGCGCCGCCAGGATCCGTTTCTCCGCTGCCTGGCACCTTCAGCGTCCACTCCGGCGCCTTCTCTTTGACGTCGCGGTTGGCCGATGCATACTCGGCCCGGACCTTCTTCCAGTCGCACTGGAGCTCCTCGGCCACCATCATCGGGTTCACGGTGAACACACCGGTTCCGAGTTCGGTCTGGCCCACGCGGATGGTCACCGTGTCGTCAGGCGCGATCGTAATCCAGGCGTTGATCTCGGGAACCATCGCCTCGCGATACCAGGGCTGGGCAGCGACGGGCACACTCGCCGCCTCCGCGCTGGGGGGCAGCCAGAAGCCAAGAACCACCGCGCCGCCAACAGCAGCGGTCGTTGCAAGGAATTCCCGGCGATCCATGTCTGTTGTGTTCTCTGGGGCTGTCTTACCTTCCGGTTGTTGCGGCTTCTTCTCACTCATGATGTCCTTTCTTCCTAGCTGCGCCCTGCCGGGCTTGCATTCGCTCCGCTCATCCCAACTAACCTCGCAACGCGGCTGCGCGGTGGATTGCCTGGCGGATACGGTGATAGGTTCCACATCGGCAGGCGTTGGTCATCTGGGCATCGATGTCTGCGTCCGAGGGGTTTGCCTGCTTTTCGAGCAGCGCCACCGCTGCCAGGATCTGCCCCGACTGGCAGTAGCCACACTGCGGAACGTCAAACTCCTTCCAGGCAAGCTGGACTGGGTGCGACCCGTCAGCCGACAGTCCTTCGATGGTGGTGACCTTCCTGCCGATGGCTCGACTGGCCTGCAGGAAGCAGGACCTCACGGCCATGCCGTCAATCAGTACGGTGCAGGCGCCGCACTGGCCGATGCCGCAACCGTACTTCGTGCCGGTCAGACCGATCGAATCGCGGAGCACCCACAACAACGGCGTGTCCGGTTCCGCGTCCACAGAATATTGGACGCCATTGACGAGAAGGGCGAACGCCATATCGGAACCTCCTTGAGGGTTAGGAACCCGACGGCCATCAAACTGATTTGGTGTTGGAGGGAGGAGGGAGCGTTTCGAACGCAGCCCCCTTCGCGCTCGTTTTTTTATCACCTGGGGCGGGCTGCGTCAAGTTGAAGAGCGCGGGCTAAAGCCCGCGACTACATTTGGGATCAACGTTCGGCCTGAATGTAGTCGCGGGCTTTAGCCCGCGTTCCTTCCAAAGCGAAGAACTTGACTCCCTAATTAGCGCGCTATACCCTCGGCTACAAAACGGTGATAGACCAGAGTTGTCCAAGATACTGCGCGAAGCGCATCCGAATACAGCCGCGTAGCGGCGACAGAATGTGGCCCCACGCGTCAGCGTGGGGTATGCGTTGCATTGAAGGTTAGCCCCGCGAGGGACGGAAGATTCTTCCAGAACCATCTTTCGCTCCTATGGAGCTCGTAAAATCGAGGTCTACCGGGTCCCCACGCTGGCGCGTGGGGCTACATTCTGTCGCCGCTACGCGGCTGTATTCGGATGCGCGGGGTTCCAATGAAAAAATGAAAGGAGTGAGAATTATGAAGCGTTATCTGGCACCACTCCTCTGCAGTGTGTTGTTTCTTGTTAGTTGGATCGCAATTGACGCGAACGCCCAAACTTCGGGGAAGGCAGCAGCCCAGTCCCATCTTGCCGTAGCGAAGGCTGCTGCATATGAGCCTGGAAACGATCTCACTGTGCTGTACGACACGGTTTGCGAGCCGGCATTGAATGACCGCGGTCCCAGGGAACCAAACATCCAGGCAGTCCCGGAATCACTGGCCACACGAAAAGTTCCGCCGCGCTCTGAATGGTACACAGAGCCGGGCAAAGCGTTCGACAACCTGTATTACATCGGCAGCTTACGCCAGTCTACGTGGGCGGTGACGACGTCGGAGGGAATCATCCTGATCGATTCGGGCTACGATTACAGCGCCAAAGAATTAATCACCGACGGCTTGAAGAAACTCCATCTCGAGCCGGCACAGATCAGATATGTAGTCCTGAGCCACGTTCACGGGGACCGCTGGTACGGAGCAAAGTATCTCCAGGACACTTACAAGGCGCGCCTCATCATGTCCGAAGCGGACTGGAACATCATGGCCAGGAGCAATGATCCCAGCGAACTCAAGCCGAAAAAAGACATGGTCGCCACGGATGGTATGAAACTGACGCTCGGTGATACCACGCTGACGTTTTACATAACGCCGGGCCACACGCCGGGAACGATTTCGACGCTGGTCCCGCTCAAGGATGGAAACGAACGACATGTTGGCGCCGTTTGGGGCGGCATCAATCCCGATGTCGGACGCAATGGCGTCCGCTACTTCCCGGGTATGGCGGAAACTTTCAAAACCTGGAGCGCGTCGGCGAAGAGATTTCAGGACATCGCGGCGAAGGCCGGTGCCGATGTCTACCTGACACTACATCCTTTCTACGACAAGGCACTGGATAAGCTTCACGCTCTGAATTTCCGCAAGCCAGGTGGTCCGAATCCTTTTGTGAGCAAGGACAACCTCAATCACTTTCTCACGATCATCAGAGAATGCACAGAAGCTCAATTGGCGAGGATTGGCTCGTAACGAACCGGCGAATGTTTTTCCCGTCATCGATCGCTGCTTGACTCCGCTCTTACTTTGATTGAAGCTGCCTGCGGTGAACGGTGACCGCCGAGTTTCGCACTTACGCAGTCGAGAGCGGGCGTCAAGCCGCCGCACCACGTCCTCATTACTATGAATCTCTCAGCGATGCCTGCATCAGTCGGATTTGTACTCCCGCTCGCCGATTCCCGCACGACGATCGAGAGTGTGGGCGGCAAGGGTGCTTCGCTAGCCCGACTCTTAGCTGCGGGTCTGCCGGTGCCGGACGGGTTCCACGTAACTACGGTAGCTTATCAGCACTTCGTTCGCGTAAACGATCTACAGCCGGCGATTCTTTCTGCATTGGCTTCCGTCGATGGATCACAACCGGCAACACTCGACGCCGCCGCACGCCGGATTCAACCGTTGTTCGCTCAGGCTCCGATGCCCGACGAAATTGCAGATGCTATCGCGCGCGAGTATGCCCGTTTGAGACCCGACAATCCTGCCGTCGCAGTGCGGTCGTCGGCCACCGCGGAGGATCTGCCCGACCTATCGTTCGCAGGCCAGCACGAGACCTACCTCAATATCCGCGGCGCCGCAGCCGTCATCGAGCGCGTAAAGCAATGTTGGGCTTCACTGTGGACGGCGCGCGCCATCGGCTATCGGGCACAGCATCACATCGGAACACGGGACTCGACACGTCTTTCTCTCGCCGTGGTTGTGCAGCTATTGGCGCCTGCCGAGGCATCTGGCATTTTGTTCACGGCCAATCCGTTGAACGGGCGACGCGATCAGGCCGTGATCAGTGCGTCCTGGGGATTGGGCGAGGCGATCGTCGGCGGACTTGTGACGCCGGACTCGGTTACTCTGGACAAGCAAACCAACCGCGTGATCTCGCGTGAGACTGCCGACAAGCAAGTGATGACCGTCCTCACGGAGGGCGGAACGGAAGAGCGCTCTGTGCCGGAAGCACGACGTCACTCGGTCGCCCTTGATGATCGCGCCGCTGCTGATCTGTTGCGTCTCGGCCTGCGCATCGAGCAGCTTTATAGAGCGCCCATGGACATCGAGTGGACGTGGGCGAATGGCGATTTCAGTATCGTGCAGGCGCGCCCGATCACTGCATTGCGTGACCTGGAGCTGGCTGAACCGGTGGACTGGCCGCTGCCGCAGCCCAAAGGCATTTACATGCGCTCGAGCATCATCGAGCTTTTGCCCGATCCGCTTACGCCGCTGTTCGCGACCCTGGGCCGCTCAATCATCAATCAGGCTTACCGACGCTTTGCTGCGACCCTGACGGGCCCGAACGTGTTCGCGGGCGAGTTAGTCGTGACGATCAATGATTACGCGTATTACTCGGTTCGCTTTTCAACTGGTCAGATGCTGAAGGTCCTGAGGCGCTTACCGTTCAAGTTGCCAGGATTACTAAGGCTGGCAGCAGGTTCGGAGGAACGCTGGCGCAACGAGGCCCGCCCGCGCTATCTAATAACGGTGGAGCGTTGGCAGGCGAAACAACTTAGTGAACTGTCGGCATCCGATCTTGTGCGCGGCGCACGCGAGATCATCGATGTCGCGATTGACCACTATCTGACTCTTCAAGCCGGCATCATCCCGAATGCCGCCACGAGCGAGGCCATATTCACTAAGTTCTATGAGCGGTTCGTCAGGCGTAGTGATGAACCGCAAGCGCTGACCTTCATCCTCGGTTTTGAGAGCGAACCGATCCGCGCCGAAAAGTCGTTGTGGGATATTGCGGAGTGGTGTCGCGCGCTTCCCGGCCTCTCTGCCTATCTCCTGCGCACGGAAGCGCAAATGCTTGCGAGCGTATTGAACGATGAGAGAGTGCCGCGGGAAGTTGACGCGAAAGACTGGCACGAGTGGCAGCGGCGCGTCCTTGCGCATCTGCAAACCTACGGCCACTCTATCTACGACCTCGACTTCGCCAAGCGATTGCCAGTCGATGACCCGACGCCGTGGTTAGAGACGCTTAAGTGCTTTGTCAGCGGTCGCGGTAATAACCCTCACACTCGCCAGCAGACTGCCGCTGCGGAGCGCGAGCAGGCGACAAAGGAGGTCCTGGCAAGAGTGACAGGGCTGCGCGGCAGGATCCTCCGCCGGCTCATCGGATGGGCTCAGAGATACGCGCCCCTGCGCGAAGATGGGCTGGCCGACGTCGGGTTGGGCTGGCCGCTGCTGCGGAAGATACTGCAGGAGTTCGGTCGACGGATGTTACTCGCGCGGGTCATCGAGAAGGCTGACGACATTTTCTGGCTACACGAGGATGAGGTCGAGCGCGCGGCGGCGGCGTTGGATCGCGCCGAATCGTTGAGCGGCATGGCCTGCCCGATCAAAGAGCGCAAAGCCACGTGGTGCGCCGAGAAGCGCGTAACGCCGCCACCGGTGCTGCCGAGGCGCGCAAAGTGGATGTGGATCAGCCTGGAGAAATGGTCGCCCGCGCGCGCTGACGACGCGGGTTCCGGCAACCTCATCAAGGGCGTCGGCGCCAGTCCTGGTCAGGTGACGGGAAGTGCGCGAGTGTTGCGTGGCCCCGAGGAATTCGGGCGAATGAAACAGGGTGAGGTTCTCGTCGCTGCCATCACCACGCCGGCCTGGACTCCACTGTTTGCGCTGGCGAGCGGGATCGTGACCGACGTGGGTGGCCCGCTGAGCCACAGCTCGATCGTCGCGCGGGAGTATGGCATCCCCGCTGTGCTCGGCACCGGCGTGGCTACGCAGCGCATTCGGAGCGAGCTACTCATCAAAGTGGATGGGAATGCGGGCGTTGTCACATTGTTGGATCAGACTGAAGGCGCACGAGGGTCCTAGCCATCATCAGGATGGCGGGAACTACTGTGTGGCGCGTATGCCCGCTGCTCGACCGCGCGCTCTCGCTTCGCAGAGTCTTTCGTTGAATATGGTGAGGCTCATCGGCGTTCCGTTGTCTCCAGTCAGAATAACGGTAGTCGCTAGATTGCTCAGGGTTGAACTGAGAGAGGGTTACACGTCTCGCATTTCAAACCACTGTTGATCCATAGTCACTGGAGTCGGTCATGCGGTTTAGAGTCGCCGGAGAAAGCGCGTGGAGAGGATTGGACCGAATTAAGGTTGTGGTTGAATTCCGAGAAAGAATTCCGGATATCCGGTTCGTGTCTTGACGAAAGATTGATGCCCAAGCCTTATCCACTAAGATTCTCGCATCAGGATTATCGAAAGTCGGGTGTATGGGGTGACCAAAAATCTTGCAGTCGAGGCGAGGGTATGAACGAGTCCCTCCCCTCAACGGGAGCCTTTAGTTCACTGGGCGTTTCGGTCCACACAAATCGGTGTACGGCAAGTATCAGACTGTAGGTCAGCAGGAGAAAGAGAGCAAGCTGCAGCGCTATCGACTTCGCTGTGCTGAAGAATTGATGGGTGATTGCTTCGAAGCACGTCAGACTCTCTCTGAAATCCTTTTCGAAATCCCTGAGGCGACTGCTGAATTTCGGTCTGTTTCTGTAGACGACATTACGCTCTTTCTTCGAACGGCTCTTTCGAAGCGCACCTGGCTGCCGATTCCGGGGCGATTTCTTAGCGCCCATGTTGAAATCCCCTCTGCGAGAGGGCCAGAAACGGCAATCCATTTTGTCGGCTGGGTTACCGTTTTCTTAGCCCTGTTTTGTGGTACAGCGTGGGGAAGCAATCGCCATTGCTTCCTGCTGTCTATCTCTTTGTTTAGCTGATACTTATCCCAAATACTCTAAGCTCGGCTAAACTTTCACCGGATCCTGCCTGCAAATACCCCAGCAAATCGCGTGCCAAAAGTGGTACGTCGGTTCCTGCAGGTGGTTGTGAGGGGTATACTTGAAAGTCGCGGGCTATTCAAAACGCGACAAAAATCGCCGAAATGTCACAGATTCCGTCAAAGTTGATCGGCGGATGAGGGCGAAACTCACAGATAACACTATTCGCATGAATGGCTTGACCTGATAAGGAACGAACGGCTAGGCGATTGCTATTACTGGCTTGTCGGCTGGGTTACCGTAAAGGTAGCCTGAGACAAGAAGCCCGGTTCGCAATCGCCATTGCCCCGGGCTTTTTCTTTTCTCATTAAAATTGCGCCACTATCTGCGTCACCGCCGCCGTCCGTCCGGAACGCATCTCCCTTCGCGGCGTAGATAGCTTTCTAGTCGAAACATGTACTGCAACAGCGGCACTCGCTCCAACAAGGTTCCACGCGATTAGATTCCGTTTCGCGATCAACCGGGCCCACTCCGAAAGCTGAATCATTCGATCCAGAGTGTTTGTCGAACGTTCGGGCGCCATCTGTGGCCGGCAACGATCTATTGGAGTTAGATCCCCACGTGCTTGGACGTTTGCTTTTACATGCTCGTTACACTCTGGGCAGAACCGTGGGAACGAATTCAGGTCACCGAACCGAATCATAATCTCTATCCCGAAATCTCGGACGCTGAGACAACATTAAAATTCCAGAAGAGACATGTACAGACGCGACCGTGGTCCGATAGTTCTCGACGCCGGTTGTGCAATCAGGAAATCCGCCGGGAAATTCTTATATCCGCTGTGCAGAACCGAAGTCCGAGCGTGAAATCGTCGATGGATGTCAACAATCGTCGAGTCCTGTGGGAAATCGGTCATGCGCGCGAGAAATTGCCGAATCCTGAGGGTTCATCGGCGTTGACATCAATGAAAGCGGCAACGCGGCACGACAATTGTCGATGCATGCGAGAAATCGTCAATGCGGCAAACAAATCGTCGAATCCAGTTTCACTGAAAATCGGCAGGCCGCGTGTTGGAAAAGTCGGGTTTGACGATTTCTCACGGGCGTTGTCGATTTCTCACGTTCGTCGCCGCTTTCTCACATGCATTGATGATTTCATCAATGCACTCGACATTTGTAGCGCTGACATCGACGATTTCTGTCCGGATACGACGATTCTCGAGCGGCTTTGACGATTTCACGATTGGATTTGAGGAAAGTACGGACGGATTTGGTTTTTATTCAGGGACAGTGCCGATTTCGCGGCGCCTCCGCTCTCACGGCTCGACTGTGCAGGGATAAATGCGGTAATTTATTGCGCCACACGAAAAATCGCAGAAGTAAACGAAGCCGGCCCGACTTCGAACTCACAGGAGAAGACAATGAAGCCACGTACGGGGATAGCGATTCTGGCCACGTTCTTCATGCTTGCTGCAGCCGGCATGGCACAGGTGACCACCGCCACACTCTATGGGACTGTAACGGACGTCTCGGGAGCGATACTTCCGGGAGTGACCGTCACAATGGTTCACCAGGGCACATCGGCGAAAATCATCAAACTGACCGACGAACTGGGTGAATTTGCTTTTACTTTTCTTCCCGCCGGAAGCTACACGTTGACCATAGAGTTGCCGGGGTTCAAGACTCACGTGAGCACGGATTTCTCGCTGGGCGCGGCTCAGAATGTCCGGCGTACTTTTGTCCTGGAAGTTGGAGGCGTCGAGGAAAAGGTGACCGTGACGGGTGAAGCCCCGCTGGTCAATACGGTCACTGCACAACAGCGCCAGGACTATTCGAAACAGCAGGTCAATGAGCTGCCGCTCCAGAACCGTGACTTCACATCCCTGTTGAACAGTTCGGCCAGCGTAACAAGCAGCGGCACGAACATTCGTATGAGCGGCATGGGCGGAGCCGGCACTCGTGTGACCGTAGACGGAACCGAAGCCACCGCCTTTTCGGAAGGCACCGGAACGTCCCAGTATGGAAGTTTCAATAAGGGCGCGGGTCTGGTGAGCCTCGAAGCGGTGGGAGAGGTACAGATCAACAAAGGCATTCTTCCCGCGGAATACGCGGCGACGCTGGCAGGCAATATCAATGTGGCCACCCGGTCGGGAACAAACGAATGGCATGGGAGCCTCTTTCATAACTATCAGGGTTCCGCGCTGAATGCGAGAGAGCAGACAGCCACGACCAAACCGCAACGGGTGTTCAACCAATTCGGCGGCTCCATCGGAGGCCCCATCTTAAAAAACAGGATGTTCGTCTTCGGTGCGTTTGAAGGGTATCGGGAAAACGGAAAGCAGGTTCAACAAGCCAATGTACCGACGCCGCGTCTGCGAAGCGCGATGATTGCTGCCGTCCCCGCATACAGGCTCTATGTGGACGCCGTATTCCCGTTTCCGAACCAGCCGTATGATCCGCAGGGCGTCATCGGACGTTTTATCGGCACCGCGCCGTCCCGCCTGACCGACAATCACGAAATCGTGCGATGGGATACGATCGTATCCCCGAACAGCACGTTGACCATCGGAGCCTCACGGGACCGTCCGAACCAATATCAATACGAGCTCACCATGAACCCGATCCGGCGCGAAGGAAAACAAGACCGAGCGAACATCAGCTATGTCATGGGACATGCAACCTGGACGTCGGAAACGCGCGTCGGCTACAACTACTCGAGCTCGAATCGCATCGATGGTCTCGTATCCATGCGCGATCCGGTGAACCCCAATGAACGGCTGCTCGGGGGCCGCCTCATTCCGGCGATTCTGGGCCTTAATCTTTCCAATGCGACAGGCGAGGTCTACTTCATCGGAGGCGCCACCTGGACAGCGGAGCAGAAGTTTTCGAAGATCGTCGGGAAACATTCATTCAAATTTGGAAGCATTTACGCCAGCCGCGGCAGCGGGCGCGAGAATATCAGCAATCCGCAGATCACCTACGCAAGCGAAAGAGACCTCCTGGCGAACATCCCGAGCGGAGCCAGAATCGGCATAGGACAGACGCCGTTTAGCGTATACCTGCCTGAACTGGGTTTCTTTATTCAGGATGACTGGCGCATCACTCCAAAGCTGACGGTGAACCTCGGCCTGCGCTACGACGCTTATCGGAATCCTGTGCTCAAACCGAAGGATGAGAAATTTCCCGTCGTCCTCAATTCGTTTGCGGGGATAGTGGATCCGTATCGCTTCATCTATGGTCCGGCGCGGCCCGTGAATAAGCCCGTCGATCCCGACTATAACAATTTTGGTCCGCGAATAGGTTTTGCCTACAACCCGGATGGTAGAGCGAAGAACGTGATCCGCGGCGGCGCTGGAGTGATGTTCGCTCCACGGAACAATTCCGTCTTCGCCCAGGGGCCAGGCCAGCCAGGTCTGCCCAATATCTATGTCTTCAGTGGAGCAGAACTGGTGGCAGCCGGAGCAAAGTATCCGTACTACAACGACGATGGGTACAACCTGATACAAGCTCAGAAAATATTTTCACTCGGCATGATCTGGGACCCCAAATACGTGGCGCCATATGTCATGAGTGCGTATCTGGGAATACAACACGAAGTGACACCTTCGACAGTGTTTGAAACGGCATTTCTCGGCAATCGCGGCGTAAAGTTTCCATTGCTCCGCTGGTTCAATCAAGTCGACAGAGTGACCGGCCTCCGGCCCAACCGGGATCTGCCTTTCGAAGGCTACTACTGGGATTCTTCGGCGACCACCCTGTACTCCTCATGGCAGAACACGCTGCGCAAAAGGTTTTCGAAGAACTTTTCATGTAACCTGGACTACGTTTGGGGCAAGGGTCTCAGCTATATCGGAGGCAACGCCGCGGGTTGGACCACCGGCGATACTTCTCGCACCGCGATACAGGATTTCAACAACTGGAAAATCAATCGATCACCCGTCACCGGCGATCTGACCCATGTCTTTGCCGCGGACTGGGTATACCAGTTGCCGGCGCTGGGAAATGTCCCGGCGCTCCGGCAGATTCTCGGGGAATGGCAGATATCGGGAATCGTCCGCGCGTCAACCGGTGAGGCGGTGGATGTTACCCAATTGAGCCCGGGCGGCCAAACCAGCCGTCCGGACATCATCGACTTCAAGAACATGTATTTGGACAACTATCGGAAAACCGCGCAGTATCTGAATCCTGCGGCATTCGCGGCAGTGCCGGTGAGCGCTGTTTCAAAAAATCCGATCCGGCCCGGGACCGCAGGTTTCCGCGCGCTCCGCGGCCCCGGCCAATGGAACGTGGACCTGGGGCTGGGCAAGAATTTTGCGATCCACGAGAATGTCCGGTTCGCATTTCGTGTCGACATGTTCAACGCCCTGAATCACACGAACCTGGGTAATCCGATCAGCAGTATCGATAACCGCGAATTCGGCAAAATTACGACCACCAGGGGAGCGCGACAAGTTCAACTTCACGGGCGGCTCAGTTTCTAGGACAGTGGCGGCATCCAAAACTATGGAGTTGTTGAGCGTCAGAATCGGAGCACGGCGCCTATCCCACCCACTTTTTGAAGAGCGGCTGCGGCAGGTCCTGCGACTTCCTCAATCTGGCCGTCCCCGTCGAGGACCTGTTTGACCATTTGTTCAACAAAGTCTTCGACCGGTTTTATGGCGGTGCTGCAGTAATCACAAGGCCCATCGGTTCTCGGAAACAGCATTGCGCAGTTCGGACACCGGCCTCCGCTGATTTTGAATCCGCTGGAATAGACTAGACGCCAGATTGTGACCTCAGCCAATGCGCGCAATGTCCTTTCGAGTCCGAGCGTAATGTGTTGATCGCCTTTATCGGCGATCAACTCTTCGACCAAATCCAGTTCCGCTTGCCGTTCCACATCCGATTCGACGCGGAGCGTCTCTTCGAGGACTTCGTGCTCGCCGGCTTCGATCGGCATATTAAGACGCGCAGCAACACGTCTGCGGACACGCTTCGAGAGAAGGTGGTAAAGCTCGCCGGTCGCTTCAACGTGACCGGCCAGTAGCAGCCGGTCCCACACCTGGCGGTCGACCACGTGCTCGAGCTGCTCGGCAACGCGTTGCGCATGCACTTCGCCATGCGCTTCGATCTCACCCATGAAGACGGTGAAGACTCGGGCGTGCGTCTTGTCCCCGAGTGTCACGCCGTAACGCTCATGTTCGTCCATCAGTTGGAGGAGCGGTAGAAAGTGCGGCGCGTCGCTCCAGCGTGTGTTGTTTTCAATTAAAACGTTGATCTCGCGCGTCCAGAACAAGCCTTCGGACGAATCGCAGAACATGGTCAATCCCTTCGCCTTCGGCTCGTAGACTGAAACAAACTGCTCCACGCGATTAGCGTCCGCCGAAAAGTTCTTCAACTGCGCCTTGTCCAATGGAGCTTCGATGGATCGAAGCATGTTTTTCAACGATGTCTCGAATCCGCGCTTTAGATTGGTGGTTTTCCCCTGGTCGACGTCCAGATACACGCTCAAAACAGGACTGCCCTGCACGGCCTGGCGTTCGATAATCGGGTTGAGATCAGCTCTGGAGATCATTGCTACATTTATTATGCGAGAACGTGCAGAACTTTTATGTCAGCGGATTCTGACACCACCCACCAGGGGGCTCCCTTCACCTCAAAATTGCCGTGAAAATCTTTTCCGCTTTTATTCCGTTTCCTGGGCTCGCCCGTATTCCCAATTGGAAGGAACAAAACGGCAGCTAAATGCGGCAGGAGGAAGAAATCATGAAGACGAAACGTTCCGCGAACCTGAAAGGCGTGTTCGTTTTGATGTTGGTGGGTGCACTCTCCATGGCGACGGTAGCCCAGGCGCAATTTCAGATCGTCCCGATTTTTCCGATTTTGCGCATCATACGCGTGAACACCTATACGCTGACGGACCTTGGAGTAAACACGCCGGACACTACGTGGAGTTTTGGTCAGGGCATCAACAACTCGGGAGAGGCCGTGGGAGAATTCGATGTCATGGACGGAACCGGGGCACAGCGCGGCTTCCGAACCATGGCCAATCAGGCCTTCCTGCCTGGAACCAGCGATGAGTTCGGCCCGCTGGCCGGCGATTCCCGGAGCGCGGCCTTTGCCATCAATGCCAGCGGAGTAGTCATTGGCGATTCATCAAACGGATTTGTGGCGTGGAGTGACGCGACGGGCTCGCCCATGCACGCCTTCCGGTCCAGATCCCGCGGAATTCTCCTGGAAAGCTACGGCCCAACGTACTACGCGGACAGGTTGTACGCTCGCGGTATCGATTTCGCCGGCCGGGTCGTCGGCTCTTTCAAGAATATCGGCAGCGATTTTCCCCATGCGATGTTCTCGTCCTGTGGACCCAGTTGCATTTTTCCGCTCGATTTTCCTCTGAATTTCCCCACGAAGAGCGAGGCATACGGCATCAACTCGAAAGTCCAGATCGTCGGATGGCGCGAGACGAGCCGCCTGACAGCCTTCATGCTGCAATCGTTAGGCACGTCCTGGCTCGCTACCGATATCGGTTTTCCTGGGAGCGACTGGAGCAAAGCCTTTGCGATCAATGATAACTCCCAGGTTGTGGGAGAATCGGTCCTCGGAGGCCGCACCCACCACGCATTCCTCTTTCAAGACATCAATAGCAACGGTGTGCAGGACGCTAACGAGATTCGCGATCTGGACACATGGAATTCGATCAGGAGCGGCGCACGGAGCATCAATGCCGGCGGCACTGCCGTAGGCTACCAGAGTGGCGATCCTTCCGTCGGAGGCGATTCCCACGCGAGTATCTTTATACCAAACGGTCCAATGGTGGATCTCAATGTCCTGGTTCCAGCAGGGACCGGGCGTTGGACGCTACGACTCGCCAGCGGCATCAATGACAACGGACAAATCGCCGGTTTCATGGAAGACAAAACCGAGATCAATCCCTTACGCCGGGCTCGTCACGCATTCCGTCTCGATGTGGCCGGTTCCATCTGGTTACAGTGGTAAGGGAAAACGGGTAACCAAATCGCATCCTAGCGAATGGGTTCAAGACCAGCTTCCCTGAGTGCGGCCTGTCCCGCCGGAGTCTTCATATCCTTCAGGAATGCGCGCGCCGCATCGGGATTGGAGGCTCCAACCGGGATGGCAGCTGCGTAGTTCGTGGGAAGCTGAATTGCCTCGGGCAAAGTACCCGCCACTTTGAGGCCTTTGTTCGGAGCCAACTCGCTGGTGAACGTGATTCCGATCTCGGCTTCGCCTTTAGCTACAGCGTCTGCAACTTCAGAACCCATGTATCGGAATACCGTTTTCTTTTTCACTTCTTCGGCGATGCCCAGGCGCTGGAAAAGTCCGGCGATATAGGTACCCGAAGTCCCGCCGGCCTTCGGATCAACATAGGATACGGACCGTGCCGCGAGGATTGCCTTCTTGAAAGCATCGACAGACGACAGATCCGGCGACGCGGCGCCCACGCGCACGGCTACGCCGATCAGGGCGCGAGCGAGTTCGACGCGCGTGCCTGGAGCAATAAGTTTCTCCTTTTCAAGAGCGTCCATGCCGGGTGCCGAAATAACAATAATGTCGGCCTTTTCACCAGCCCGGAGCTTGCCTTGAAGCGCGCCCGTGGTGTTGACCACGTAATCCAGCATGTTTGAAGTTTTGCGCGAATAATCGGCGCCGACTTTCTTAACGGGTTCGGCCATGGCTCCGCCAACCAGCACCTTGAGTTGCGCGGCGTCGGCGCGCCCGGCGGGAAACAAAAGTGTGACGGTGGCTACCAGCGTCAAAAGCGATTTCTTCAACATAGCGTTTGCTCTCTCTCCCAGCCGTGAAATCCGCGGCTATTTGATTTGTCGGAACAGATTCGGATGCCCGTTCAATGTCGTATATTCCTCCTGAATTTTCAAGCAATAGCCGCAGGTTTCCAGCAACGAGGAAGAAACCACGAAAGGCACAAGAAGCACATAAGTTTCTTGTGCCTTTTGTGCTTCTTGTGGTTCCGGTTCCCCCTCGTTGCGAATTCGTTCACACCTTCTCCCAGGAGGGGAATCCATAGTCGCGATACTGCCACTACCGATTTTATTGTCACAGTCCACCAGTCGAGTATATTAGTGCGCACGGTCTTCACATCGAATTCTGCCCAAGCAATAACTTAGACCTCTGAAGGCCCCACACGAGGGAAGGCCGACTTAGTCTGGTCGGGAGGACGAAGATGGCGACAAAGATAATCGAACTGGATGGGATTCTGGTGGAAGCCGAGGTCGTGCCGGGGAAGGTTGCGTCGCGCGACGGGATAATCACCAACACGATCGATGCCATCAGGCCTATGTTGGTTAAAATCACGCGGCCCGTTGCTGAAGCATGGAAAGAAATCGGGGACCAGGTAGTAATTGAAAAGGCTGAAATCGAGGTCGGCTTCGGGGTTGAACAATCGGGCACCCTGTTCCTGGCCAGCACCAAAGGCAACGTCAACTTGAAAATCAAGCTCCTTGTTTCCCGGAACCGAACAAAACAGTAACTCGTGAACGCTGTCTTGCTTGTGAACGGTAATGGTAATGAGGTGAAGCCCAATGCCTTCTATAAACCCTCAGTCGCTCGTACAGATTGTCTGTACAGGCAAAAGCGGTTCAGCGACGGGGGTCGGGTTCATCATTAACAAAGACGAGGAAAGCACCTGGATTCTGACCTGCCGCCACGTCGTGGTTGAGGGAACTGAAGCATTTCCCGAGATTCTCATCGAGGGACAGTATCGCGCCAAGGCAACGTTTCCGCCCGACTCCCGACTCGATGTGGCCCTGCTGCGCTGCGAGGACAAGGCACTCCGCGATCGTCCCGCTGTTGTTCTAAAGCGTCCGCATGAAATGAAGATATATACCATCTTCACCTATCAGCAATTCATTTCAGAAGGTGAGCCGCAGCCACCCGAGGCCACCGTCTCTTACTACGACCTGAGTGCCTACTCGCCAACCACGTTTCAGTTACTGAACAAGTCGGACGTACGTATTGAACGAGGTCACAGCGGGTCTCCAGTACTGGATGAGGATCAGTTTGTCATCGGTCTCGTTACTGAAGTCGGATCGTTTGGCAGCAGTCCCAGAGAAGGGCCGGGTGATATCAGTATCAGCGTGACGTCGGTAAGCGAGCTTCTGGGATGGCCTGACTTTCCGTCCTATCTCATCACTCCGCGGGTTCCAGCGCCCGTTCAGGTTGGCGCTGAAGATCTCGAGATTGCCACTTCGGTTCAGATTCTCGTCGCCGCATCAAACGACCTGAATGACCAGCTCGCGCTGATGCAGGAGACGATCATCCGCACTAATCTCGCACCATCCGTGCGCGCTTTCCCCGTTCAAGTGTATGAGTGGGGACCTGAGATTCGGCGACTGGTTCCCCGGCCGGAGCCGGGCGAAGACGTTTGGTCTCCGTCGATTGACGATTTCGATGGTTATGTTTTCCTGATCGGACTGAACTCGGCCAGGCACTCGGTCATGTCCCGCCTGCAGGATCTTGAAACAAAGACACGCGCCTCGGAATCCACACAGGAAAATCAGCCGGGCCGAAGATTGATCTATCGTCTAGTGGAGTCCGCGAGTCCGGCAAACTTGACCTCGCAGCTGAAGAATTTCTTCGATGAGCTGCAAGAAGAGCGCATTCGCTTTGTGGATTGCCCGAGGCAGGAGTTTCCAGGTCGCTTCTGGAATGATTATCAGGTCCTGATCGGTAACCTGGTCAAATACCAGCGGCACCCTCGGATGGCGAGGCCGGCTCCCGTTCGTTCAGCAGCTCCAAAGGAAATAACCAATCCGTATCGAGGGCTGGAAAGCTATCTGGAGAAGCACTGGTTTCTGTTTCATGGCAGGGCGAATGAAGTCAGTGATCTCCGCGATGTACTCGCAAGCCAGTCGCATGGCCTGATTGCGATTATCGGGCCTTCGGGATCGGGCAAGTCGTCACTCGTACGTGCAGGACTCTTCAAACGGCTCAAGCTGAATGGGATCGAAGGTAGTATTGACTGGAAGACCCTGGATTTGACCTTGTCGCAACACTGGGATGACGAAGGTCGATTGCTGGCTCCGCTCCACGCACTGGCGCGTGTAATGCTGCCCACACCGTCCGCAGAAGACACAAGCGAAGACAAAGAAAGGCAGGAGAAACAAGCGAAGCAACTTGTTTATGACCTGCAGTTCGATGTTACGGGAGTAGTAGCAGCCCGGCTGGAGGATCAGCCCGCCGCAGCACGATTGCTGCTCTTTGTGGATCAGTTTGAAGAGATTTTTACCGGTGCATACACTGAAGATCAGAGCAGAAATTTCCTGGCATCAATCTCTCAACTGGCTGAACACCGGCGGGTGAACGTGATCATCACGATGCGATCGGAGTTCTATCAGCCGCTGCTCGGAACAACTCTTCGCAGCCTTGACGGGGCACAAAAGCCTTTCTGGTTGAAGCCCGCTGACACTCAGTCGCTCGTAGACGCGATCTATCTGCCTGCGGCGCTTAGCGGATTCCGCTTCGAGGATAACCGGCTGGCCTATCAGATTATCGAAGATTTGCGGCCCGGCGCCGGTGCGCTTCCGCTTTTGTCTTATGCACTGGAGAGCCTCGTCAAAACCTCAAAGGGAAAAGAGCTGACGTGGTCTGCCTACCGCAAGATGGACGGAGTTAAAGGAGTCATCCAGAACCAGATCAACGAGGTCGCGAAGGACGTAAGCCCCGATGTGATCGGCGCCCTGTTCCGGCGCCTGGTTACCGTTGATTCGGAAGGCACCGTGGGCAAGAAGCCTGCCTTGCTCGATTCCTCCTGGACGGCCGACGTTATCCGGCTGAAGGATCAGCTGGTGGAAAAGCGACTGCTCGTGGTGGGCACTTCCCCCTCGCCGACTGCGCCTGTCACGATCGAGATTGCCCATGAAGCATTGTTGAGCAACTGGAAAGAACTGGCGAAATGGATCGAGCGATCGCGCGATGCGTTGACGATCATGAGGAATGTGGAAGCCGCCGCCCTGGAGTGGAAGAACGAACTCGCCAAAGCCAGCAAGGAACAGGCGATGGCAGGTGCCGCTTCGGCAGGTGCAGGTGCAGTGCACGTACAGCCTGATGCTAATCCTGAATTGCAGCGCCTTAAAATCAATCGCGAGCGCCTGTGGACACAGGAACGTCTCGAAAAGGTCTACGAAGCTCTCGACCTTCTCGGCCTTTCACGAGCCGGCCAGCCTATAGAGATCCAGGAGTTTCTTCGCAGGGAGGCTCACTGGCTGCTGAAAGAATTGAATATGCCTATCGAACATGAAAGGCGCGCGGTAATCGGCGATCGTCTGGCTGCCGTGCAGGACCCTCGCCGAGGCATTGGGCTTTGCAATGGATTGCCGGATATTGTCTGGTGCCGCGTGCCGGGCGGCGAGATCCAACTCGAAGGTGTCGAGCGCAGATTTGAAGTCAACCCGTTCTTTGTGTCCCGGTACGTCATCACGCTGCGACAGTTCGATGTGTTCACCGACCCTGAAACCTATAACAAGAAGGCGTGGTGGGCCGACCTTCCAGTCGATCCCAGAAGCCATCCGGCCTACCCCCAAAGTCCGGCAACCGCGAATCACCCCGCTCAATACGTCTCGTGGTATCAGGCAATAGCGTTCTGCAAATGGCTCAGTGAACAACTTCATTTTGATATCCGCTTGCCAACTGAATGGGAGTGGGCGCAGGCCGCGACCGGCGGAAATCCGGATTATCTCTATCCCTGGGGACCGAATTGGGATTCCCGCCGCGCGAACAATCGTGAGGGTGCCAACAGAATCATGACTGTCGGTATGTATCCGGATGGGCAGTCTCCCGTCGGGGCAGCCGATATGAGCGGGAACGTGTTCGAGTGGTGCTTGAACGAGTACGACGATCCAGGAGTGCTGACAGCAAACACGAATCCTCGTACGACGCGCGGTGGAGCATGGTTCAGCTCCGGCGACCAACTCAGCATTCGGTATCGCCTCCGGGATAATGCGAACGGCGTAAATAGCCTGAACCGCCGGCTGGTGGCCGGCATTCGCCTGGCAGCTGATTCTCCGCCGCCCGAAAACATTTTCCCGGTTGAAGCCGACAGCGAGACTTAGCTCAGCTATGGCTCTTCGGGAGTTTCCAGATAGGTATACCCGTGCAGCCCTTGCTCGTAGAACTCCAGTAGCCGTCCTGATTCCTGATAGCTGATGTTGCCCTGGCGCACGGCGAGTTCGACGTCGCTGCGCAGCTTTCGCAGAAGTGCAGCCGCGTCGAATTCGACGTAGTCCAGAACCTCCTGGACCGTATCGCCCTTGATCACGGCTTCCAGCACCACTTTGCCGTTGTCGTCAAGGCTGACGTGGACGGCATGGGTATCGCCGAGAAGATTGTGGAGGTCGCCCAGGATCTCCTGGTAAGCGCCGATCAGGAAGATCCCGAGGTAGTAGGGTTCTTCGTTGATCGAGTGCAGCGGCAGGGTCCTCTTCACGTCCCGGCGGTCGATGAAGGTGTCGACCTTTCCGTCCGAGTCGCAAGTAATGTCTCCGAGCACGGCGTGGTGTGTGGGCGGCGTGTTCAGCCGGTGAATCGGCATGACCGGGAACAGTTGCTTGATTGCCCAGCTGTCCGGACACGACTGGAAGAGCGAGAAGTTGCAGAAGTACGTGTCGGCCATGACTTCGTCCAGGCCTTGAAGATCTTCCGGGACGTCGTCCATTTGGCCGACGAGCTTCTTCAGCTTCAACAGAATGGAAAAGTAAAGGTTCTCCGCCTGGCAGCGCTGGTCGATGGGCAGGTAGCCGCCGCTGAAGAGGTTCAGCGCCATGTCGAGCGCCTGCTGCGCATCGTGGTAGCTCTCGACCGCATTGCGGACCGACAGATTCTGATAGGTTTCGAGCATGTCGATCAGCGGTTGCTCTGCTTCGTTCGGCGAGATCGCCTTCGGGACTTTCTCTTCGCTGAATGCGGAGACGCCGAGAACGTTGAATATCAGCGCGCTGTGGTATGCGACGATGGCGCGTCCGCTCTCCGAGACGATGGTTGGATGCTTCACGCCCGCGTCGTTGCAGACTGTCTGGATGTGGTAGACAACGTCGTTGGCGTACTCCTCGAGCGTGTAGTTGACGCTGGACTCGAAGTTGGTTTGCGAGCCGTCGTAGTCGACTCCGAGACCGCCACCCACGTCAAGATACTCGAGGCCCGCCCCCGCCTTGACCAGCTCCGTGTAGATGCGAGCCGCTTCGTTCAGCGCGCCTTTAACGATCCGGATGTTCGGAATCTGGCTGCCCAGGTGGAAATGCAGGAGCTTGAAGCAGTCCTGCATCCCGAGGCCCTTCAACTCTTCGAGCCCGCGAAGAACTTCGGCGATGGTAAGACCGAATTTCGAGCGATAACCGCCGGACCCCTGCCAGCGTCCGCTACCGCGGGCCGCCAGCTTGACCCGCATTCCGATCTGTGGCCGGACGCCGACCTTCTCGGCGTACTTCAGAATGAGGCCGAGTTCTGTGTACTTCTCGACAACCGGAATCACCTGGCGGCCGATCTTCTGGCCCAGCATCGCCATTTCGATGAACTCGGCATCCTTGAAGCCGTTGCAGATGATTGGCGTGTCGTTATAAGCCTGAGCCACAACAGCGAGCAGTTCGGGTTTGGAGCCTGCCTCCAGGCCAAAGCCGTATTCCCGGCCGAAGGCGAGCACTTCCTCAACGACCTGTCGCTGCTGGTTCACTTTGATGGGATACACACAGATATAACGTCCTTCGTATTGGTGCTGAGCGATGGCGGCACTGAAGGAGTTGTGAATGTCTGTAACGCGGTGCCGAAGGATGTCGCGGAACCGAATCAGCACCGGCAGCTGGATGCCGCGCAGCAGCAGATGATCGGTCAGTTGTTTCAGGTCGATCGCGCGCGAAACGTCTTTCGTCGGATGGACCATCAGGTTTCCAGCCGGCGAGATCGAGAAATATCCCTTGCCCCAACGGTCCACTTCGTAAAGTTCAGTGGCATCGCTGATGGTGAAGGTGTCGCCGTTAGTCCAATTGTTGCGGTGGCCGCGGGTTATAGAAGTGCTCACCCAAGCATAATAAGATATTTTTCCGAATTTTGGATTTCAAAGGAGCGAATTCTTCACTCAGCGTTCCGGTGTTCCCGAGGGTTCGGGCTCTGCGGCCGATTGCAGCGGCACCTGAAGGTACGCGAAAGAAACGCCGCTACCCAGGTAATTGTCGATCCTTTTGAGAATGGCCCCATCGTGCAACCACGCCGGGCCCGTGTCTCGGAGCCGGTCTTCGATGAGCGTCGACAGGAACTCGAACCCGGCTGCGATCGCGCGGGCCCGCAGTAACTCCAACAGATGGTTCTCCAACTCGACAGAGTTCTGCACCGTGGGCAATGTGGCCATCGCGTGCAAGTAGAACGTGTTGTTCTCGCCTAAACGGGGATCCGCCGCGACGCCCTCTTCATCGTGGTCCTCGAGCGAGCTGCCGACGGTGTAGCCCACCAGACGTCCGGAAACGCGGTCGCGCAGGGCGATTCCGATCGCGCGGGGGTTCGCCGCTGTCGCTTCCAGTGTTTCCAGCGGGAACTGCAGCAAGGGCCGCCGTTCGGCCCTGAGGACATCCGGAGGGTACTGCGCCAAATTGCCGTAGCGCTCCTGCTCTACCGCCCGGATCTGAAGTTTGTGGGTCTCGAAGCCGGCGGGACTGAGATCCACGATCTCGACCGTGTCGAGGGGGATCGCCAGCGTCCCGACGCGGGTTTCCGGCGCCGTGATGGCTTCCGGGGCCAGGTGACCGCCGAGCAGGTCCTCAATGGCGAGGCGAAGGATCGACAGCGCCTCGTCGATCGCGGCCGGCTCGGTATTGTAGCGCGGATAGAAACGCAGACCCCGGTCGCCGGCAGGCAAGAGCAACAGGCCGCGCCGGAATGCGCGCTCGCGCAAGGCGTCGCGCCAGTCGGCGCGCATCACGTCGAAGGCCAGCATGACGCCCGCGCCGCGCACGTTCTTCAGGATCTGACTGTACTGCCGCGCCAGCGCCTCCAGCCCGTTCCTTGCCTGCTTGCCCGTGCGCTGCACCTGATCGAGGTCCAGCTTGTCCAGCAGTGCAAGCAGCCGCACCATGCCAACTGAATCACCCTCCCATGTCGTGTTGAACTTCTTTTCCTCCTGGAAGAAAGTGGCCAGCCTTTCACTCACGAAGAGGATGCCGTTCTGGGCCTTCTTGGCCCAGATGACGACGTCCGGCGGGCACGGAAGATCGAACAGCTGGTGCGCCCACAGGCGGCCGGTCATGCCCCATCCGGTTTGAACCTCGTCGAAAACGAGCGGCACGTCATAAATACTCGTCAAAAGACGCAACTTGCGCATGAAGCGCGCGCTCGCCAGACGGACGCCTCCTTCGCCCTGAATCGGTTCGACGAGGACTGCGGCGACGCGCTGCGACCGCTGGATGACGTCGGGACTGAGGTTCGCACGTTGCGACTCGACGAAGTTCAAGACGTCCAGGTCCGCCGCCGCCGGCCGTGCCAGGAAGTCGTCGAGGGCGTCCATCTCGCGCCGGTAAGTGTCCTTGCTCTTTTCCACGCGCGACATCCGGCCGGACACCAGTAGATCCCAGAGCTGTTTCAGGCTGCGCTCCTCGCGACGCGCCGTCTCCCTGGGCGAGTCGGCTTCCTCGAAGGGAAAGGGAATGTGCGGCCAATCGAACGTCGGGAAGCCCAATCGAGCCTTCTTGCGATGCGTGACGGCCAGGCTGCCCAGAGTGCGGCCGTGGAAGGCGCCTTCGAAGGACACGATGAAACCTCCGGAGCCGTCTTGCGAGGTCATGACTCGATTCATGAGGACGGACTTGATGGCGTTTTCGACCGCCTCGGCGCCTGTGTTGACGATGAAATGCCGCGGAGTGCCATCCGGCGCGATTCGATTCAGTTCGGCCTTGAAGCGCAGGGACAGAACGGTCTGATATTCGGAATGCGCGTAGCGAGACGAGACGAATGGCAAAGACTCGAGGACAGCCCGTACCACCGCCGGTTCGTTCTCCCCGAAGGCGTTTGTGGCGATGAGGGAGCCCATGTCCAGGAAACGGTAAGGCTGGCCCGCGGAATCGCGGTCGATGACTGCTAGATACGGTCCGACGGACTCGGCTGGATCGAATGCCACAGGCAATGAGAAGAACAGACTGCGTGATGCCGCCGTCAGGGCGGCATGCGAGGCGGAGAGGTGCCGTTCGACCAATTCCTCGAGCGTGCGCTCGCTGTCCCGCAGCGCCTCGGGCACGTACGCGTGCACTTCGCCGGCGCGGTATCGTGCGTTGAGTTCCGCAACGTGCTCGAGAGATTCGATGGTCTTCGAAAAAGCGGCGTCGAATGTCTTCACGATCTCAGCCTACAGTCGAGTGCCGCTTACAGTAAAGTCGCTACGCTCGATTGTCGGGCAGGGGAGTATTTGGAGCAACCCGCTTCGCCGTTCCAGCCGCACAGCCGCGGAGCGGAACTAGAGTGCCCCCGGCGATCACAGCCGCGGAGCGGAACTAGAGTGCCCCCCGGACGATCACAGCCGCGGAGCGGCGTTAGAGCCCCAGACAATCACAGCCGCGGAGCAGCGTTAGAGCCCCAGACAATCACAGCCGCGGAGCGGCGTAAGAATGTAGCCCCGGGCGCAAGCCCGGGGTTCAGTGCGGTTAAACGAATCAGCCCCGGAGGGGCGAAAGATTTTCGTGAGATTCTTTCGCCCCTCCGGGGCTTAAAGTCCAAAACGACACCCTCCCCCGGGCTCGCGCCCGGGGCTACATTCTTACGCCGCTCCGCGGCTGTGATCGTCCGAGGGACATTCTAGTTCCGCTCCGCGGCTGTGACCGTCCGAGGGACACTCTAGTTCCGCTCCGCGGCTGTGATCGCCTGGGGCTCTAACGCCGCTCCGCGGCTGGATTCGGCCTGCGGATCTTCAGGCAATCATCGCGACTTCGATCGGTTCCAACGCCAGGGCGAGGACCTCATCGATGGATTTCACGGGATGAAAACGCATCTGCTGCCGCACATCGGACGGCAGATCATCCAGGTCAGGCTCGTTGCGCTCCGGGAAGATGACATCCGTTAAGCCGGCCGCCTGGGCTGCCATGACCTTCTGCTTGAGGCCGCCGATCGGCAGGACTCGCCCCTGCAGCGTTACCTCACCTGTCATGCCCACAGTACTCTTCACAGGTCTGCCGCTGAGTAGTGAAGCGAGCGCCGTGACGATCGTTACACCTGCGCTGGGCCCATCCTTTGGGATCGCGCCGGCGGGCACGTGAATGTGAAACTCCCGACCTTCGAAGGACAGTTCGTCGATTTCCAATTGCGAGGCGTGACTCTGCACGTAAGTCAGGGCTATGCGGGCGGACTCCTTCATGACATCGCCCAGTTGACCCGTGAGCACGAGTCCGCTATTACCCGTCATGGATGCGGCTTCGACGAAGAGCACGTCACCGCCGGTTCCGGTTACAGCTAAACCGGTCGCGACACCCGGAGTCGCTGTGCGAGCCGCTGCCTCGTGATGAACCTTCGCCCGGCCCAGTCCATCCCGTACCGCCGCGGCGTCAATCCCGATTGGAGCTTGCCGGTCGCCTGAAGCGAGCGCCGTTGCAGTCTTCCGAAGCAACGTGCCCAGCTCCCGCTCGAGTTGACGGACGCCCGCCTCGCGAGTGTAGTCGGTTACAACCAGGCGCAGGACGGCGTCCTCGACTGTTACTTCGTCGATGCGCAAACCGTTCCGTTCGATTTGCCTCGGCCACAAGTAGCCGCGAGCGATGGCGACCTTCTCATAAGTCGTGTAGCCGTCGAACCGAATCACTTCCATGCGGTCCAGCAGTGGCCCTGGAATGGTCTCAGCCACATTGGCTGTTGCGATGAACAGAACATGCGAGAGATCGAGCTCGACATCCAGATAATGATCCTGGAATGCATGGTTCTGCGCCGGGTCCAGCACTTCGAGCAGCGCCGCTGAAGGATCCCCGCGCCAGTCGGCGCCAAGCTTATCGACCTCGTCGAGCATGATCACCGGATTCATTGTGCCGGCGTCGCGTAAGGCGCGCACCAGCCGGCCAGGCAATGCTCCGATGTAGGTGCGGCGATGACCGCGGATCTCGGCTTCATCCCGAACGCCGCCCAACGACATCCGGACAAACTTTCGCCCGGTTGCCCGTGCGATCGATTCGCCAATGGACGTCTTGCCGGTTCCCGGCGGTCCGATCAGCGTCAGAATCGCGCCTGATCTGCGGTTATCGACAAGACCACGTTCAGCGCGCAGCTTGCGCACCGCAAGATATTCGGTGATGCGCCGTTTAACGTCGTCCAGACCTGCATGATCAGTATCCAGCACTTCTCGCGCATACTTCGGGTCGAGACGCTCCTCCGATCGTTTTGACCAGGGCACGGCGAGCAGCCAGTCGAGATACGTACGAATCATGGATGCCTCGGCATTCGACTCGCCCATCTTGTCCAGGCGCGCGAGTTCACGTTCAGCCTGCTTATGAACCGGCTCAGGCATCTGCGCATCATGAAGCTTTTGCCGATACTCTTCGATAATGGAGCCTTCGTTTTCACCGAGCTCCTTGCGAATCACATCCATCTGCCGGCGCAGAAAATACTCACGTTGCTGCTTCTGCGTGCCGGACTCCACTTCGTCTCGAATGCGCCGGCGCACGTGCAGTTCGGTTAGCCGTTCCTGCTGGAACCGCAGAGCGAGCTTCAAGCGGTCGGTGACATCGAGCGTTTCGAGCAGCTCGATTTTCTGGGCGAAGTTTAAATCCGGCGAGTAGCCGGCCGTGTCCGCCAGGGCTCCAGGATCTGTGATCGATCGGACAAATCCGCGGAGGCGGCCGTCATCGCCGCGCAGTTCGAGAATTTCCTCGACGACTGCCCGATACTCACGCTCCAGTTCGCGCGGCACCGCCGAAGGCGCAACGCGGTCCGGACGTTCCTCGACATTTACTTTGAGGCGGCCATCCGGGTCGGTCTCAGCCGCACCGGGTACACCTCGATGGAGACCCATCAGCGATACGGCAAAGCCTCGTCCCGGAAGGTGAACTCGTTCCGTCACTTCCGCGACGACTCCGATTTTTGCGTATTCGTTACCCCGGCGCGGCATCAGGAAAATATGTTTGTCGCTGCCTGGGTCCAGGGCCAACGTCACGGGCATCCCCGGAAAAACCACCATATCTTCGAGAGAAATAAGCGTAAGCCTTGTCATAGGACGAACGATATGCATATAGTTGATATTGTCAACTATTGACGTACTAAACTGTTGTTATCGCTATGAAATCCAACAAAACACAAGCATGCGAGGCGTGGCGGCTTCTCGTGAGATTTTTCTTCAGCCAGCGGGCAGACCTGCCGACCCTGGCGTCGGAGTTTGAGCTATCGCCGGCGCAGTGTCATGTCCTGCATCTGATGGAGCCCGGCCGGCCGATTCCAATGGGTAGAATCGCCGAGGGCCTGGCGTGCGACGCTTCGAATGTGACCGGGCTGGTCGATCGGCTCGAGTCACGCGGCCTTGTCCGGCGTCAGCCGTCTGCCGGCGACCGGCGAGTCAAAGTGCTTGAACTCACTCCGGCGGGAGCTCGCCTCCGTTCGACTGTGCTGGAACGCATGACCGAACCACCCGACAGCCTGGACCGCCTCTCGGCCGATGAGCACCGGGCGCTGGTGAAAATCCTGAAGCGCCTGCTCGATTAGCTAGCAGGGACTACGCGCGAAGCGCATCCGAATTCCAGCCGCGGAGCGGCGACAGAATGTAGCCCCACGCGCCAGCGTGGGGACCCGGTAGACCTCGATTTACGAGCTCCGTAGGAGCGAAAGATGGTTCTGAAGAATCTTCCGCCCCTGGCGGGGCTACCCTTCAATTGCAACGCATACCCCACGCTGACGCGTGGGGCTACATTCTGTCGCCGCTACGCGGCTGTATTCGGATGCGCTTCGCGGGATATCCTGGAGAGCACTGTCACAGACCGCCGCTACAGTTCGGTTTGCGTGTTCACAACATTTTTCGACAGTCCGTTAGGCGGCGAGTCCGACCGGCAAAGTATCGCCGAATGCGCGCGCTCTGTCTGCTGTCTCCATGACGCCTACTTCCGTAAGCATGCGCAGCCAGGATTCCGGCGCGCCGGCGCTCCGCAACACATCCAGTGCCTGGGCACGCCGATCGTCCAGCAGATCGCGAGAGCGGTCTCCGGTAAGCCGCGCGATTTGCACAATCGCGAATAACACCCCCTCAACATTGCGGGCTTTCACGTCCAGGAGCAGGTTCAGCCATTCCGACGCTTTTTCCGGATCAACGGTTTTGTGCACACTTCCGTAGAGCGGCACGCGCGCTCCCAAACGGCCGAGCGCCCACGCCCAGGGGCCGGGCGCAAGCGGTTTCCGGGCGATCCAATCGCCCATTGTGACCTTCTCTTCGGGCGGAAGATGCTCGAGCGCTGCAGCCAGGCGCACCATCTCGTCGAGTCCCTCGGGCTGTATTCCCTTCAGTTTTGGCGCATGCTTTGTCATGCGCGGCGATAATGTTCTTTCGATGTGCGGCTTCAAATAATTCCAGATTTCCAGATGCCGCTCTTCGCTCAGTCCGCCGGCAATCCTGCGCCACATCACCCAGAACTCGGTCCACCCCGGTTTCTCTTTGTGAAAATGCACGCCTGGAGCAAAAAGCTGGGCCGACTGCTCCGCGCGCCATTCGTCGAGTGGATATCCGAAGCCGGGGCGTAACGTGTAGCCCAGGAGCTGGAAGAACACGCGTTCGTGGTCGGCTGTGCGGCGGCGGCGGCCGGCGCCCGTAAACAAAGCCTTCCACAATTCGCGCAGAACCGGAACGCGCCACTGGTCCCGCGGTCCAAGTATCCGTTCGAGGTTGCGCCATAGCTGCTTAACGTTAGGAAGCTCGGGACCGGCTGCGGCCCGGCCTCGAAGCACGTGTTCAATCGCTTCACGGGCTTCGCGAAACCGGGGCGGCATCGATTCGATGACGGTTTCGGTTGTGGATAAGGGCGCGCCGCGCAGCTCGAACTCGAGACGCCATTGGTCGTCACCTTTGTCCGATACGCACCATAATTCGAGGGTTCCGATTTCCGTCAGAGTTGCCCGCAAATGCACAGGCACCTGTCCGGCTTTGTCTTCGCTGCTTTTGAGCACCGTATGAATTGGCGGCAACGCATGCAGATCGTCGCTTACCGGAACGATTTCGCCGGAGCGCACCACACGGTCGGAGGTAGACGTGAAGAGCGGGAACTGAACCGGCCGGCCCAGTGTCAGAGTGAAAGTGCGATCCCCTAACTCCACGGTCTGGCCTTCCTCATGGCCCCTGGGGATCACACACAGCGCCGGAGCGGACTCGTCACGCTTCCGGTCGAGGCCGACATAGAACGCATGAGCAGTGCCGCCGCCGATTCTCCGGCCTATGCCGTGGCGGACCAATCCGTAGTAGGCTGCGCCGCGCGCCACCGCCAGTTCGAGCGAATCGTGTTCGAGCACTTGTATGGGCGCGGCCTCGGGCCGCCAGCTCGAGACGACTTCCACCAGCCGTGCGGCAATCTTCGCCGAATTGAAAACACCGCCATTGAGCAGAATGGCGTCCGGATATCCGGCATCGGCGTGCGCGCGTAGAAATCCGGCGAGCTGGCGAGTGATTGCGGGATCTTGAGCGAAGGGCAGTCCAAACTCCTGCAACGCGCCACGCGGCGTTCGATGCGGCAGTTCATGCGCCGCGCAATGTGGAAAGAATCCGTCGAGGACGGCCTGCTCCACTTCGATCCGAGAAAGCTGAGCGGAAAGGGCACTACCAACCAGGCGGCTCCCTTCGCCGGCGAGCGATAGATGATAGGTGGACGTCGGGTTTGGTCCGAGAAGGGTCTCTTTTGCAAGACGGCTTACCTGGAGAAGCTGCGTCCATTGGGTCGGACTGAGCTTGCGGCCGGCGGCAAGCATGCGTTCTTCCGCCTGCCGTCCAATGGCCGCATCCATGTTGTCGCCGCCGAGCATCAGGTGATCCCCCACGGCGATGCGACGGAGACTGGGCTGGATTTCAACAAGGGTGAAATCCGAAGTCCCGCCACCAACGTCGACGACCAGCACAAGCCGGACATTCCCATCATCGTGACGGCGCCTCGTGAAATCATAGAACGCCGCCTGCGGTTCTTCGAGCAGTGTGAATTTTTGAATGCCCGCCTGCCTCGCGGCCGTGACGGTCAGAGCACGCGCAACCTCATCGAAGGAAGCCGGCACAGTGATTACCACTTCCTGTTCAACGAGCGGCGCGCCGGGATGGGCGAGATTCCAGCTCTCGATCATGTGCCGTAGTAAGAGTTCCGATGCTTCGACTGGTGACATCTTCTGCACATCGGACGGCGCACTCCATGGCAAAATCGGCGCCGTTCGATCCACACCGGAATGGGAGAGCCAGCTTTTGGCCGATACCACCAGGCGGCCCGGCACGCGCGCACCCTGCCATCGCGCCAGTTCTCCGGCAACATGTGCCGGCAGCGGATTCCATGGCAGCGCGATAGCTTCCGGCGGAAATTCGTGTTCGGTGGGCAGGTAAATGCAGGAAGGCAGCAATGGCAGCGCCGCAAATTGTCCGGGGCCCTCGAGCTGCGCAATCGGGAAATCCGACACGTTTCCGTCGTCGTCGATAAACGCCATTGCGCAGTTGGATGTTCCCAGGTCAATTCCGACGAGCATTCGCTATGATTTCAATGCCAATGACAGAGGATTTCTTCATTCCACTCTTACATTCAATTCGAGTTTCCAACGGCCTGTGCCGCCCTTCTCCAGGCACCGTACTTCCAGCGTTCCTACTTCGGTCACAGCGGCCTGGAGGTTCACCGGCACTAACTTTCCGCTCTGTCCCGGCAGCGTCGTTTCGATGGGCGTGACTTCGTCGAGTTGATCGTCGTTTGCGGCATCCTCGATCATGGCACCGACGTGATCTTCCCGCCGTACCGATGAGGCAAAAAAACGAAATACGGTCGGCTCGCCGACAACCAGCGCGAACTCCTGCGGCGGCACATCGGCCTGCGTTCCTTCCTCCATACCGAAGGGGGCGATGCACAAGGCCTTCACGGATGGCGCAAATCCCGGCACAGCGGGCGCCGCCGTTTCCACGCCTACGTAGTACGACCGCGCGGTTCCCCCGCGGATTCGAATTCCGTGCCCGCGGCGGACCCACCCGTAGTAAGCAGCGCCGCGCGCCACTGCCAGATCCAGATCGGCGCCCGCAAGTACTTTCACCGGCTGTCCGCCATCGGCAGCCAGCCAACCGTTCAGCACATCGATGATTCGCGTTTTCAGCTCACCGGCTTTGAATACTCCACCGTTGAAGAGAACCGCGGTTGGATGAATGAAAGCGCGGCCTTCGGCCTTTATCGGCGCCTCGTGCGCGGCGGCGAGCGCCTGGGCCTGCCGCGTGAGAAATGCCGCGAGCTGACGCGTGATACCGGGATCCTGGGCGTAAGGCAGCGCCAGTTGCGTGAGTCCGGTGCGCCGAGCGCTCTGCGGCATGTCGGTGACGGGAATTTGCGGCATGAAACCATCGATGAGAATCTGTGTGAGCGCTTGACGCGTCAGCTCTGTCTTGATCGTGCCACCGACGAGCGCCGACCCGCGGCTTGCAATCGAGATCGGCGCCTTGGCCAACTTGGGAGTATTGAACAGCAGTTCCTTTGCGTGACGGCAGCCGTAGGTCAAGGCCGTGAACTGCCAGTTATCGAGTTTTTTCCCCTTCGCCGCGAGATCCTGATTGAGATTGTGCGCGAGCGTCAAATCCATGTTGTCGCCGCCAAGCAGGATATGGTCTCCCACGGCGATGCGCGTGAGCTGCAGCTCTCCGTCTTCCTCAGTCACGGCAATTAAAGAGAAGTCCGTGGTGCCACCGCCGACATCGACGACGAGAATGACGTCGCCGACCTGCATTTGTTTTCGAAAACCCTCGCCCACCGATTGCAGCCAGGCGTACAGCGCGGCTTGTGGTTCTTCGAGCAGCGTGACATGTTGCAGCCCCGCCTCCTGCGCGGCCCTCATGGTCAGTTCCCTCGCCGCAGCATCGAAGGAAGCGGGCACGGTCAGGATGACTTCCTGCTCAGACAGCTTTTCCGCAGCGCCCGTCTTGTGATCCCACGATCCCAACAAATGCCTCAAATAGCGTGCTGACGCTTCGACAGGCGAGATACGGTCCACGTCAGGCGGCGCGCCCCAGGGCAGCAAGGCTTCGGTGCGGTTCACGCGCGAATGGCTGAGCCAGCTCTTTGCGGAGGCAACCAGACGCGTGGGAACGCTCATCCCGTGGCTTCGTGCGAACTCGCCCACGATGTACGACACTTTCGGGTCCCAGGGCAGAGCCAGGCTGCCATCGGGGAATTCCCCGGATTGCGCCAGGTACAGAAAAGAGGGCAGAAGAACACGTTCCTCGATCGAACCCGGCGCAGTCAATTGCGGGACGAGCAGGGATTCACTGCCGGACTGTGTCAGGTCCACGTAGGAAAGAACGGAGTTCGTCGTTCCGAGATCTATACCGACAACGTAGCGGGTCATCTGTTTTCCGGGGCGTTCACTGCAGTTCCACTTCGGCGGGCGCGACCACACGCGGGTCCAACGCCTCGGAGACGACAGGCAGCCGGACAGCCGTTGCCGTCCAGCCATGGTGTTTCAGCGTGCCTTTGAACGGAGGCTGGCCGGTCACATTGCCGATCAACCGAATACGCTGGGAATCGAAGCCCGCAGGGACAGACATCGGTGTGCCTTCTTCGCCGCTAACAGACGGTTCGAAGTCGAAAAATTGCTGCAACACCTGACGGCAGCCCCGGTGGACCACACGCGCTGCCGCACCGACATCTTCGTCGGAGAAGGCGGCCACTTCCTGCTGCAGAAAGTCAATCAACCGTCCTTCGCGCTGCATGGCTGCAAGAAACATCAAAGCCGACGCATGTACGCGGTCCGGTGAGGGAGCGGCGGCTTTCGTCTGCCTGGCTTCCAACGCGTGCAAGCCATCCTGAACTGTGGCGGCGAAATCTGCGTGAATGAGAATCCGCCACGCCATTTTTAGCCGGTCGAAAAATGCGATCTGCTGGCCCATCGACAAACCATAGCACATTGCTTGAGCCTGCCGCTCGCTCCAGTCCCGGAGGTGTAATCTCGTGAGATACTTTTCGGAATGAAACAAGGCGAGTTGTTTGGAATTCTGCAGCGCTTGCCGGCCGGCCTGGTGTATGAGCCCGATTTCATTACGCGTGATGAAGAAGGCGCCCTGCTAACCGAAACATGCAACCTGCCTTTGCGCGAAGCGAAATACAAAGACTACACCGCAAAGAGACGCATCATGAGCTACGGAGCGAGTTATGATTTCTCCAGTAATGAATTGATTCCCGCAGGTCCAATTCCGGCGTTCTTGCATGCATTGCGTGAGCGCATCGCAGCGTGGGTCGAAATACCCGCTTCGCGATTCAACCACGCCCTCATCGCAGAGTACAAGACTGGAACGCAGCTCGGCTGGCATCGCGACGTTCCCGAATTCGAAGTCATTGTCGGGGTTTCGCTCGGCGGTCCTTGCCGTATGCGGTTGCGACGTTATCCGTCGAAAAAAGGGAGGAGTGCAGAGACCCCTTCGCTTGACCTTGAACCACGATCCGCCTACCTGATGCGGGGAGAAGCGCGCTGGGGCTGGCAGCACAGCATCCCACCGACAAAGACGACGCGCTATTCGATAACCTTTCGTACTCAATCGTGAAGCATGCCTTTCATTTCACGCTCTCCTTTGAGATAAAGGTAGCAGGAATGGAAACACGTATTCCCCTCCTGGAACAGGAGGGGTGGACGCGCCATCAATAAAATGCTGCGAAGCCTCCATTTGCAAGGCGCGGACGGGGTGGTCAGTTCGGCGAAACGTTTCGTGTGAGCGACCACCCCGTCTGCGCCGCTTCGGAACGGATTCTTTTCTTACTGGCGCAGCCACCCCTCCTGTTCCAGGAGGGGTGATCAGTAATCGCGATACTGCCACTACGGGAGGAACGACATGAAACTCACCAGACGCGAGTTCGGTTCGATGACTCTTGCCTCGCTGGGACTCGCCCTGCCGCGCACATCACGTGGGGCGGCCGCGCCGATGCCGGCCGGCGCGATCGATTGCCACAATCATATTGTCGGACCGCAAGCCAAATATCCTATGGCTGCGAACCGCACTTATACCCCACCGGAAGCCTCTGTCGCCCAATTGAAAGCCTTGCGGGTCGAGATGGGCGCTACGCGGAACGTAATCGTTCAGCCGAGCTTCTACGGTTTCGACAACTCCTGCATGCTCGATGCGATGGCCGAACTGGGAAATTCCGCGCGCGGCATCGCCGTGGTTCCCCGAGACGTGCCGGATGGAGAGTTGCGTCGCCTGGCCTCACGCGGGGTCACCGGTGTGCGACTCAATCTTGCAACCGCGGGCATTCGCGATCCGAAGGCCGCCATCGAGGCGATCAACGCTTTCGCCCCGCGTTTCGTGCCTCTTGGCTGGCACATCCAGATCAATACCGAACTTCCAATGGTCGCGGCGATCGCATCGACGGTGGGTTCTCTCCAGGTGCCGGTCGTGTTCGATCACATGGCCAATGTCGAGTCCGAAAAGGGAGCCCGTCAGTCCGGCTTCAGCGCACTCGTTGAACTGGTTCGCGGAGGGAATATTTATGTCAAACTTTCCGCGCCATACAATCTCTCCAAGCGGGCGGACTATGCCGACGTGATTCCGCTCGCGAAGGCTCTCATCGCCGCCCGTGCCGATCGCATGCTGTGGGGGACCAACTGGCCCCATCCCGGCGCCACGCGCGGACTGCCGCCTGGCCAGATCAGCCCATATCAGAAAATAAACAACCCGAATCTGGTGCGCGCGCTCGAACAAGAGTGCCCGGACGCCGACATGCGAAAGATGATCCTGGTGGATACGCCGGTCCGCCTTTATCGCTTCGTTTAACGAACGCGGGCTAAAGCCCGCGACTACATTTCAGGCCCAACATTTCGGGCCAATGTTGCGGGGCCCAATGTTGCGGGGCCCAATGTTGCGGGGCCCAATGTTTCGGGCGCAATGTTCGGGCCCAATGTTGATCCCAAATGTAGTCGCGGGCTTTAGCCCGCGTTCGTTCCAAACCATTCACTACGTAAAGGACCTGTCTTGTCCACCTCCACCAATAATATAAAAACGGAGGTCTAGCTCATGATCTTGACGAAGCACGAAACCGAGTGGTTTGCGAAAGGTTCGATGGAGGAAACAGGACGCGTCCATCAATATCGCATCAGTGGTTTACCGCCCGGCGAGCACGCGCTTGTTGCCGAATTCCCGCACCGCGGGTGGCGCATCCTGCGGTGGAACGATGAATGGCACGGCAACTGGACCGGAGAGTACGCCACTGCCGACGCTGCTATTACCGCCCTGCACGAGGAAATCGCCGGCACTGCAATCAATTAGCTGATTTCCAGCCCGCCAACCGTTGCCCTTTTCCATCGTCAAAAAATTCTGCTAAGAAACCGGCTTCCCGGGAAGTTGTCCATAATGAAGGCAGAAACGCACTTCGGTGACCGGACCGCACGGAGGCCGAGATCGGTGGAATGTTGAAAGACAGTCCTCAGTCCCAGTGGATAGTAGATGCCCTGGATCTGCATGAAGACGCACTGCTTCGATACGCTGCCTGGGTGCTTCGCGATCCGGAACTGGCAAGAGAAGTCGTCCAGGAAACCTTTCTTCGGTTGTGCCGGGAAGAGCCGGCAAAGCTCAGCGGCCATCTTGCGCCATGGCTCTTTACCGTTTGCCGCAATCTCGCCTTTGATACCCGCAAAAGGGAGGCCCGAATGACTCCACTCGAGGACACCGACATCGGCGTCGATTCAAATGTTGAGCAGAAATCGGCCGTCAACGAGATCTTCCGGCTCGTGGGAAACCTGCCGAAAAACCAGCGCGAAGTGGTCTACCTGAAGTTTCAATGCGATCTCAGCTACAAGGAGATTAGCGAAGTCACGAAGCTTTCAGTCGGCAACGTGGGTTTGCTGCTGCATACCGCGCTGAATGCGATCCGCAAGCGGGTAGTTTCGGAACAACCCGCAAGGAGGAACCGATGACGCACATCAATCCAGACGATCCCAAATGGACGGCCTACATCTTGAACGAGCTGGACGATACGGAACGGGCTTCGCTCGAGCTGGAACTCGAGTCGTCGGAAGAAGCGCGGATGCTCGTCGAGGAACTGCGGCTGGCGGCAGACCTGACGAAGATAGATTTGCGTCAGGAAGTGATGGTCGTTCCACTCACCGCTCAAGAGCGGGAAACGATCCGTTCCTCCGCCGAAGTTCTTCGTTCCCGGCGCTGGGGTGCGCGCCCGGCGGTTTGGGTAGCAGGACTCGCAGCGGCGGGCATTGTGTTGATGGTTTCGTTGTCACCGACCATATTGCGGTCCCGAATTCAACCGCTGGGCGCGCCATCCGCCCCAATCGTCCAGGAGGCGCAACGAGCAGAACAATCGGGTGCGCCCGTAGTCAGCGATCAAACCGAGCCAAAGGTCCTCGAGAAGCCTGCACTCGAAGCGAAGCAGGCAGCCGCGAGTGCGCGGGTTTTCGGAAAAGTGCAGGACGCGGCAAAAGCTCTCATTCCGGGCGTGACGATCGTGGCGACGAATACCCAAACCGGAGCCTCGTCAACGACGGTCACGAACGAATCGGGCGTCTACAAGCTGGAGGGGCTGGAGCCCGGAACATACAGAGTGACCGGGTCGGTTCCTGGTTTCCAGACATCCAGTGACAGCATTCAGGTGGCTGCGAATGCTCAGGCCGAGCGAGATATTACGTTGCAACTCGGGCAGATGGCTGAGAGCGTCCAGGTCCAGGTTGGTGGTGTCGATGCCGAGAAGTCGAGAAAGGCAGCGCCGGTTCCCTCTAACGTGGTCCGGCCGTATAGTGTAGCGCCAGGTATTGGAACCGCAGATGGCGGCGCTGCACAAGGGTTGGCTGGCCAAATTGGCGGCGCACAACCCGAGATCCGCCAGCAGGCCGGAAATATTCCGCGACCGGCGGGAGCGCCTGCGCCACCGCCACCGCCGGCAGAGGGAGCGCCTGCGCCACCGCCGCCAGCGCCACGGGCCAATTTGCCATTCGGAGAGACCAGGGCACCGGGAGTGCCGGCATTGCTCGATCGCATTGGGCCGGGCCGAGACAACCGCGCCGAAGCATACGACGCCATCACGGACAATCCGTTCCTCGCGGTCGGACAGAATCCGCTGTCCACGTTTTCAATCGACGTGGACACCGCGTCGTACTCCAACGTTCGGAGATTCCTGAACCAGAACCAGCTGCCGCCGCGCGATGCTGTTCGGATCGAAGAGATGATCAATTATTTCGATTACGATTATCCGCAGCCATCCGGGCGCATTCCCGTTGGTGCCGCGATTGAAGCGGCCGCGGCGCCATGGAATCCGCAGCACCGGCTTGTGCGCATCGGTATCAGGGCGAGAGATATCGCAGCTGGGCGCAGACCGTCGAGTAATCTCGTCTTCCTGATCGATGTTTCAGGTTCCATGCAACCTGCGGAACGGCTCCCCCTGTTGAAAAACGGCATCCGTATGCTCGTTGAGCAATTGACGGCGAACGATCGCGTCACCGTGGTTACTTACGCAGGCACGACCGGAGTGGCCTTGCGGTCAACGCGCGGGGATCAAAAGGACGTCATTCTGGGTCTTATCGATAGCTTGCAGGCCGGCGGGTCTACGAATGGCGCCTCCGGCATTCAACTCGCGTACGAACAGGCGGCGGCGAGCTTTATTCCGGGCGGAGTCAATCGCGTGATTCTCGCTACGGATGGAGACTTCAATGTCGGTATCACGGATCGCAACTCGCTTCTTCGTTTGATCGAGGACAAAGCAAAGAGTGGTGTCTTTCTGAGTGTGCTGGGCGTAGGCATGGGCAACTACAAGGATGCCACGCTCGAAACGCTCGCCGACAAAGGCAATGGCAACTATGCGTACATCGATACGCTGAACGAAGCCCGCAAGGTTCTGGTCGACCAGATGAACGGGACGCTCGTGACGGTGGCAAAAGACGTCAAAGTGCAAGTCGAATTCAATCCTGCCGTTGTTGACGCGTACCGCCTGATCGGTTACGAGAACCGGGCTCTGCGCAACGAAGACTTCAACAACGATCTCAAGGACGCGGGAGATATGGGGGCAGGTCACACCGTTACGGTGCTGTATGAAGTTGTACCGCGTGGTGTCGCGATTGGCGCCGGGGTCGATCCGCTCAAGTACCAACCGTCTGTCGCTGCGCCGCCGCGTAATGCATCCAACGAAACTCTGACCGTGAAGGTCCGCTACAAGGAACCCGCCGGCACTGAAAGCAAACTGTTGTCCTTTCCGTTGGTCGACCGCGAACAGGCGTTCGCGAGGGCAAGCGCCGACTTCCGATTCGCGGCATCCGTGGCTTCGTTTGGAATGATCCTGCGCGATTCGCCTTTCAAAGGAAACGCGACAATGGATTCCGTGCTCAGCGTTGGGGAAGACAGTTTGGGCTCCGACGGGGCCGGCTACCGTCGAGAATTTCTGCAGTTGGTCCAGCGCGCGCGCCAACTCCGCGGGCGCTAACACGCTGACAAATGTGGGCTAATTGGCTTATTTTTCGAATTTTTCATTCTCGGCCGTTTGTATCTTGTTGACTTCAGTAGGCGGGTCATCCTGTTCAGTTAGAAGGGTGTTGACGAATGTCCAACCATCCCTCAATGTGCTGCAATGTTATTCCGCCGAGAGTTAATCCACAAAAATGCACTGATCGCAGCCTTTATTCTTTTCGCTGGTTGCTCCCCGAATCCGGAAAAACTGCTGGAAAGCGGTAAACAGTATTCGGCCGCGCAGAAGTATCAGGAAGCTGCTATCGAACTAAGAAATGCCGTCAAGGGTAAACCGGAATTGGTTGAAGGCCATTATCAGTTGGGCCTCGCTCTTGTGGGACTTGGACAGTTCGGGGATGCGGGCGTGGCATTCCAGAACGCTCTGAATCGGGACCCAAATCACGTAGAAGCGCGACTGAGACAGGCAAACCTGCTGTTGCTGGCGGGCAAGTTCGATGACGCTCGCGCAGCAGCTGAACTCATCCTGGGCCGCGATCCCGCGAATACTCCGGCGCGCATCCTGTTGGGTAGTTCATATGCCGGAATTGTCCCGTTAACGGATTCATTTCAGGAATTGAGAACAACGTTCGAGCGGGAAGCCCGGCTCACGCCTCCGTACATCGACGTGTCCGGCACGCTGAATTTTCAGCGGCAGCCGGAATCAGCTGAAGCAGAGTACAAGAAGGCCTCCGACGGATCTCACTCCGCTGAAGCGTCCCTGGCATTGGGGGATTTTTACACTCAGTCGAAGAGACTACCGGAAGCGGAAGAGCAGTTCCGGGCCGCATCGACTCTCGATCCCAAATCACGCGATGCCCAAAAAGCATTGGCATTTTTTTACATGCGGAGCGGGAAATTCGACCTCGCTGAACAGATTTACGTCCGTCTGGGAGATGAGAAGCCGGAGGACTTGACACAACGGCTGCCGCTGGCAGACTTCTACACACAGACGAACAAGCCCGAACAGGCCATAGCAACGCTTCGAGCAATCATTCAGAGCAAACCTAAATATGTGGCGGCAAGAAAACGCCTGGCAAGCCTGCTTTTTGGTCAAAAGGCATTTGACGAGGCTGCGCAGCTGGCAGATGACCTTGTTCGCGAAACTCCCAACGACGCAGAAGCGAGATTGTTGCAAACCAGGGTTCTTCTGGCGCGAAACAAAACGGCGCAAGCCATAGCCCAGTTAGAGAATTTGGCTTACAACGCTCCCTCATCGGGGATTGTCCGATACATTCTGGCGCAAGCCTATTCGCAGGCGAATAATGACCGTAAGGCAAAAATCCAGTTGTTGCTGGTCAGCGAGAATGATCCTGTATTCGTAGACGCTTCGGTCTCTCTCGCCGAACTGGAGTTGCGCACAGGGGACACGAACGCGGCAATCGAGCGTGCCCGGCGCGCACTGGCGCATGCATCGCAGGCTCAGGGTGCTCACGCGGTCCTGTATCGTGCATACATGAACCGCAGGGATCTAAACGGCGCCGCCCAGGAGCTCAACGCTTTCCTCCAAAACAACTCGGGCAGCCCGATCGGTCTTTACTACCTTGGTTTGCTGAACAAGGCCAAGGGGAACGTTTCGCAGGCAGAGACGGATTTCAAAAACGCTTTCAAGGCAGATCCACATCAGATCGATAGTCTGGCAGCACTGTCCCGGCTTTATCTCGACGGAAACCGCTCGCAAGACGCCCTGCAGATGATCAACCAGGCTATCACCACAAATCCTGCGATCGCCGGGTACTACCGGACGCTTGCCCAAACGTACTTTGCATTGCGAGACAACGGAAAAGCCGAAGAAGCCCTTCAGAAGGCAGTCGCGGTGGACCCTTCCGACGCGAGTCTGCGAATCGCTCTTGCCGAATTCTTTGCCAGCACCGGGAGTCCCGTAAAGGGTCTCGAAGCCCTGCAATCAACGCTGGCGAAGGAGCCTGAAAACATTGTTGTGCGGCAGCGGCTTGCCGAGATGTATCTGGACAACAAGGAATACGATAAGGCTCTTGCACTTGCAGACGCTGCCATCAAGGTTAACTCGAAGGATGCGAGCGCTCTCGTTCTCAAGGGCCGAGCCCTGATCGGACAGAACAAGTCCGGGGAAGCCATCACGCAACTCCTGAGCGCCGCAACGCACGATCCGGATTCCCTTGAAGCGAAGTATTACCTTGGTAACGCTTACCTGCAGGCCAATAACCCCCAGATGGCCGAATCGCAATGGACGGAAGCCCTGAAGATGGATCCGCGATTTGCACAGGCCCATCTGAATCTTGCTCAATTGAAGCTGAATGCAAGGGATGCGGCCGGAGCCATTCATCACGCCGAAGAAATTCTGAAGCTGAATCCTGACTCCCCCAATGCGTCTGTAATATTGGGAAATGCTTACCTCCTGGCGAAGGATTTCAAGAATGCCGCAAACACGTTTGAAGATGTCGTACGGCGGAGACCGCGGGATGTAGCCGGTCTCGAGGGTCTGGGCTCCGCCTATGCCCGCCAGGGTGACCTGGCTCGGGCGGAGGCTCAGTTCAAGCTGGCGACGGAACTCCAACCGAACCGCCTACAGTCGCTCGGGTCACTTGCGGCTGTTTACATGGAGCAGCGTAAACCGGAGAAAGCCGTGGAAGTCGTGTCTCAACGCATAGAGAAGGATCCGAACAATGCGGCATTGTATCGACTTCTCGGGAAAGTCTATCTGGCGCAGAAGGACTATTCCAGGTCTGAGGAGTCCTACAGGAAAGCGGTCTCGCTCGACAGCAATGATCTGGAGACCTATAACCTGCTCGGCCAATTGTTCATGGTCCAGAACTCCCTGGACAAGGCAGCCAAAGAGTTCGAAAACATTCTTAAGGTCGATACAAAATCCATCAGCGCCCACATTGTCCTGGGCTCGATTTACTCGATGCAACGGAACGATGACAAAGCCGGGCAGCACTATCGCGAAGCCCTGAAGCTGGATTCGCACACACCCGTGGCAGCAAACAACCTGGCGTGGTTGATCGCGGAGTCCGGAGGAAACCTGGACGAGGCGCTCACTCTCGCACGAACCGCCGCGGAGAAATTGCCGAAAGCCCCAAACGTTCTGGATACGATCGGCTGGGTTTACTACAAGAAGGCCGCGTACCGATCGGCTGTCGACTTCTTTCAGGAAGCCAGCGACCAGAGCCCGAACAACGCCGTATATCATTCCCACTTGGGCATGACCTACTTCATGCTCGGCGACCGGGCCAAGGCGATTGCTTCGTTGCAGCGCGCGCTTAAACTGGACTCGAAATTTTCAGGCATACAGGCTGCTAAGGAAACACTGGCTAAATTGGAATCGCAGTGAGCGACATCGTCCAACGTCATCGCTGGCGGATAACAGCCGCTATTGCCGGCTTATCGTGGCTGGTGACTCTTGCTATTTTTAGAACCACCGCCATGTCCATGGTATCGACATGGCAATCCGCCACGTATAGTCACGGAATTTTGATTCTGCCGGTCTTTATCTACATGGTCTGGACTTGCCGAAGCCGGATTCTGTCTCTCGCGCCGACGCCGAACTGGTGGGCTTTTCCGATATTGCTGCTGCTGGCATTGGGATGGCTGGTTGGCCGCATTACTGACGTCGTTCTGATCGAACAGCTCGCCCTGGTGTCGATGCTCCAAACGCTAGTCTGGATACTGGCGGGGTCTGAGGTTGCACGGATTCTGCTCTTCCCGTTAATGTTCCTCTACTTTGCCGTGCCCATGGGAGAGAGCCTGATTCCAAAGCTGCAGGATTTTACAGCCTATTTCGCCGTACAGGGGTTGCAGCTCTCGAACGTGCCCGTTTTGCAGGAGGGCAGGCTGCTCACGACCGCATCAGGATTGTGGCAGGTGGCTGAAGCCTGCAGCGGTGTCAGTTTCGTGATCTCTTTCGCGGTGATGGGCTGCCTGTATTCATTCCTTGCCTACACGCGATGGTCCCGCCGCCTGGTTTTCATGCTCGCCGCGCTGTCGTTACCCATTCTTGCCAATGGACTGCGGGTGTATGCAGTCATCATGATGGCCCATCTGGGCGACGGAAGTCCCCTGCTTCGCGCCTTGTCCGATGCTACGCTGCAGGGTTGGGGCCATCGTCTCCACGGCTGGGTGTTCTTTGTGCTGGGAGCCATCGCGCTCTTTTGGATTGGATCGCGATGGAGTGAACCACTCCAGACGGCATCCGGGGGCACGGTAGTTGGCACGCACGCGAGTTTTCGACTTTGGCCGGTGGCGTTAGCCGCCGCCATCAGCGTTGTACCACTTCTGCCGTTACAAATGGCGTCGGATGCTCTCTCGCGGCAGCCCGCGCAGGATACTTTGATGACAGCCGCCATTCCTCGTATCCAGTCGCCCTGGAAACCCTGGAATCCGGATGTTCGGGATGCAGGTAAGTGGATGCCTCACTTTGCAGGCGCCAGCGCCGAAAGCTTGAACAGTTATACAGCCGACGGCAACGTGGTGGACTTGTATATCGCCTTGTACACCAGGCAGATGCAGGGTGCCGAGCTCATCAACAGCGAAAACGCTATCGCAGACTCAAACGTGTGGACCCTGGAGGCCGAACAGGACAGATCTGCTCTGATCGACGGCAAAGAAGTTTCCATTCACGAAAGCACCATGCGATCCAGGGGCGGTCGTCAGCGGCTGATATGGCACTGGTACTGGATCGCCGGACAATTCACTTCAAATCCCTATCACGCAAAGTTCCTGGAGGCGAAGGCCCGGCTGCTTGGCGGTCCACAGGCCGCGGCGGCAATGACCCTGAGTGTCGTTTCCCCGGAAGTTGGCCCCGCCCCGGCAGACCTGATGCAGGACTTTCTGAATCACGCGGTCCTGGTTCCGCAGATGACCAGAATGTCCCAAATGGAGTCGCGGGCTTTGGCCCGCGTTGATCCAGCACATCTTTTCCAACCAAAAAAATAGCCGGACCTTCGTAGTCGGGGGACAATCCAGCCGGAATGGTTTCGGCTGCATTATCCCCGAACTCCGAAAGTCCGGCGCACAAGGCCGGCAGCGCGATGAAAGCCAGGTGGAAAGGTATGCCTTTCCACAGCTCCGCACAGCGCCCGCGGCATTAACTGGACGAGCTAGACTTCTCTTAACTCGCTTGAGAGTGCATCAGCTTTCGCCTTCTGCCCACCAGGACTGCGCCGGCAAGGCCCATTCCCAGCATTAGAAGGGACGACTGTACAGGAAGCACAGACGTGTTTTGATCGAAACTCACTATGCCGGCCCCCGAGAATATCAAAGTGGCTTGGGAGAACAGCGAGTATGCTCCCGATATAGTGAAGTCCCCAAAACCCGTACTGCTGAAAGCGCCTGGACCGAACGATGCCGAACCAGCAGACGTGCTGCCCGCCGGCGGTAGTGAACCGATCGGCGAGAGAAGACTTGCTGTTGCGTGGTCCGCCCCGAAATCCGGAACGAGGTCGGCAGCGTTTGCCCAAGTTTGGAAGGTGACTGAAGAACCAGCAGGAGCTGTGAGCGTGCCGCCGACGAGCCCTAGCGCGCGCACTGTATTACTTCCAAGGTTGTAACCGCCATCCTCCAACGATATCCGGAGCACCCCAGGGCCGCTGCCGTGAACGTTGACGGAGGCGAGGTCGAGTTGGGCGTAATCGGTTACACCACCGATTACCGGACTCGAAAGTCCCGTCGTAACATTAACTATAAAACCGTTAAGGCTACCGGAGAACGTGATGACTCCGGCTAATCCTGCGATGTCGCCAGCTCCATTGTCCGTTAAAACGACGCCTTGACCGGTCGTGAGATCTTCTACACGCATGCGGAACAGAGGGTCCGCATGCGCCACCGTGCTAAAAACCGCAAGCACGGTGATTAGAACCATTAACCACTTAATACGCATATTGCGCCTAAGCATTGAAGTTCCTCCATGACGATCTAGATCATCCTTACAAAAAACACTTGCAAGGACTTGCGCATTCCAGCATCCCCATAGACGTCTGTCTACAAGAATGAGACGAAGTGTGAGTACTTCGCGTCATGCTCATGCAATTACTGTAATTGAGAAAATAAAAGCGACGATCAACGCGGGCTAAAGCCCCGCGACTACATTTGTGATCAAGCTTCGGTCTGGATGTAGTCGCGGGCTTTAGCCCGCGTTTATTCAATTGAGGGTGCCCTTACCAGGCCACGAACATGGAACCGGAGACGTCGAGACGAAAAGCGTTGATCTCTTCTCCTCCTGTCGGATCCAGCTGCGTCTTTTCTTTCGGTGGGAATACGGGCAGGCGGGAGGAAATGGAATAAAAGAAGGAACAGAATTTTTCAGGCGTGTTTTTGTTTGCGGGTTTGATCGAGCTGCGCGGCTAAATCAATCAAAACTGATAGCGCAGACTCAATTGAAGTCTTCGCGCATCATTAGCCGTGTTCTGCAGGCGGCCGAACGTGGCCGAGTTGATGTCCTGGTCCGGTACGTACCAGGTCGGATGGTTAAGAGCATTCAATGCCTCAAAGCGAAACTCGAGTGAGTGCGTTTCGTACAACTCAAATCTCTTCAGAACAGCCAGATCCAAATTGAAACTCCACGGCCCTGAGAACCAGCGGCGCTGCAGTCCGCCGATTTCTCCCGGATTCGGATTGAGGAAAGCCTGGCCGGCAAAAGCCGGTGATCCGTCCGTCGCCACGCCACGCCCGTCACTGCCGATTGCGGATCCTGCGATGATGAAAGGTCCGTCAGGCGTCATCCGCAGCCCCAGGATCTTGTCGAGTTGCTCTTTGCTCAAACCGGAGGCGGCGGTGTTTTGCGAAGAACGTTGCGCGCGAATGAGCGTTCCTCGCCTGGACAGGATCGAAAATGGATTTCCCGACTGCCAACTGGTGACGCCGCTCACGGTCCAGCCCGAGAGAAGCGCGCGCAAGCGCTGGACGCCAAAGGGAAGTTCATACACCGCATTACCCTTGATGGCATGCGTGACATCAAATGTCGGACGCGACCTATCGATCCTCCCGTTGGTGGGGTCACGGAACTCTTCGAACCGATGCGATGCCGTCCCGTCGCTGTCGCTCAGAACTTTCCCGTATGTGTAGTTCCCCTGGAACTGCAGTCCCCTTCGGAAGCGGCGCAGCAGGTCGATCTGAAGGGCGTTATAGCTGCTATTGCTGGAATTGCCGAGCAGAAGGCTGGCCAGCGATACCGGGTTTCTGTAAAACTGAACCCCACCTGCCAGGCCCGCAAGAAGATATCGCACTGCCAGTTCACCGGCCTGCCCGGACTGAATGAGGTTTCGGACAAGCGAGTTGGACAGCAGTCCGCTGGACGCCAGCGAGTTGAAGACCGGCAGCGGTTGACTTCCGGGGATATTCGAATTGAAACTCGGATCGAATACGCCGGTCGCCCGGCGGGCAAGGTTGCCGTTGTTACGCGCCCGATTGAAATCATTCAGAAAGCCGTTTTCGCTGATGATTTCCGGATTCAGGTCATAGCCGCGAAACAGTTTGGTGGCGTGGTTTCCGACGTATCGCACCTCTATTATCGATCCGGCGATCTCCCGCTGAATTCCGGCACTCCATTGCTGCACGTATGGAGTCCTCAGATTCGGATCCGGCATACCGAACGCCGTAAAAACGTTCTGCGTGAAATTTTCCGCGAATGTGCGCGGCACCTTGAACGCCGGTATCGGGATAGATGGCAGCGCGCTGACACGAGCACTGAGACTTGTGCGCGAAGACGCCGCTATCAAGCCTTCGTTGAAGCTGATGTAGTTCTGCACTGCCCGAATGGCTTCATCGTTAACATAACTGATGCTATACGCGGCTCTTGCGGACATGCGTCCGTCCCCAAACACGTCCCATGCCAGTCCGATATTCGGCGCCACATTGTTCTTATCCCTGGCGTACAAGGGTCTTCCAGCAGAGGATCCGGCAAAGTCGAGGGTTGCATTGGAGAGGAGTGTCTTTACAGGGTCGTTGTTCTCGATCCTGGGCAGCAGGTAGAGGGAGTCTCTTTCATCCACGACGCCCGGCAATTCATATCGAACTCCAGCGTTGAGTGTCAGACGCGGAACGACTTTCCATGCGTCCTGCAGGTAAAACCCGTAGTTGTTAAGCCTCAGGCGCCTGACGGACGACGCGCCATTCACAAAGCCGGATGTCCGATTCGTGATGTTGAACGTCTGGCTGTAACCCGTGACATAGCCGGCAAGCGTTGCCAGCAGCGCATTCGCGGCCGGCAAATCGCTGGAGCGAATGCCGGTAAGCTGGCTTTCGCCCAGACCGGGATTTCCAAAATCAACGCCCAGGGAATATGTGGGTGTAATGCCGGAATCGTCGTAGATGCGGACACGAGTTTGCTCCGTCTGGAATCCCCACTGAACGGAGTGTGCTCCCCGAGACCATGCTGCGTTGTCCATGAAATCGACGGTCGCAGTATTCCTCCCGTTCGCCCGGAACAGGTTCACCGGGTTGCTGTAAACGGTGTTTGTGATGAGGCGGTCTCCGAATTTTTCGTCCGTGTCGAACGTGAGAGGTGCGAGATTGAATCCGCCACGGACTTCATTCGTCAAACTTGGACGCGGATTCCATCGCCAGCCGAGCGACAGCAGTTTTCGCTTGTCATCTTGATGAACCTTGGGAACTGTTGAGAAGTCGTTGGTGAGATCCGAGCGAGTCACATCCTGGCGGTTCCAGATGAAGCTACCGCTTAAAGCGTTTGTCGTCGAGACGTTGTGATCCAGTTTGAACGTCGCGTTATCGCGGTTGTGGTGTCCTTTGCGGAGAAACGAGTAACCCGCTGTGTTCCGCAGAAGTGATTCGCGGCTGTCGCCCTCGCGAAAGCTGTTGATCTTTTCCGGACCGGGCACCGCAGCGAGAAGTTGCTGCATCGCCGGGGCGGCGGATACGCCGGCGGCCTGCAGAATATTGACCTTACGGAGCTGTCCGGACGCATCTTCGTAAGTAAAGATGCCGTTGCGAGCGTCCTGGGTCAGGATTGTCTGAACAGAGGTGACATCGACTCCATAACGGGTAGCCTCGTAGTTGCCGTAGAAGTAGATTTTGTCCTTTTGGATGGGCCCGCCAAAATTTACTCCCACCTGGTTTTGGTTGAATGCGGGCTTCTCGATCCGGTCCTTATTATTGAACCAGCTGTTCGCGCCGAGCGCGTTGTTGCGGTTGTAAAAATAAGCGGCCCCATGGAATTCCCTGCCGCCGGAAGGCGTTACAAGATTGATGTGCGATGACCCACCACCGAGGGAAGCGTTCGCAATAGATGTCGTGACCGTGAATTCTGCGACCTGATCCTGCACGATCAGGTTTGGCGTGAAGAAACCATTGTCGCGAATATAGTTATCGCGAATGCTGATACCGTCCAGAGTTACATTCACGCTGGATGAACGCTGGCCGTTAACCACGCCGGCACCCGAGACTCCTGCCTGTGTTTGCGCCAATGGTAAAGCGAGCCGGTCAAGGACGGGAAGCCTGCGAACCTGTTCGTTCGTGATTGTCGTCGCAACTTCTATATTCGTGGTTTGAGCCGTTTGCAGCGGAGCGGTGACCTCAACAGTGAGGTTTGGTTGTTCAATGGTGAGGGGAATTGGCGGCAAGCTCGTTTCGCGCACGGGATCCACCTTAATACCCTTGAGCGTGTATGCCCGAAAGCCCGGCGCCACCACATTGAGGTCGTAATAGTCCGGTCTCACGTCCGGCAAAACGAAAAGACCTTCCGAAGTGCTCACGGTAGCCAGCACAGGAACGGTACTTCCAGCCAGCCGCAGCGTTACGGCGGCGCCGGCAACAGCATCGCCATTCGCATCAACTGCTGAGCCTGTAAGACGCCCCGCTACCTGCGCTGCCAACGGCAAGGCCATCAACAACGCGACACAAAGACCAGGAATCCTCATCCTGGCCCGGCATTCTGGGAATTCGGCCGGGGCCTGTCAAGCGAAATTCCGGCCGGCAAGCCCCCGGATTTCCGAAAAAATCCTTTTTTGTTTATTCCGTTTAAGTGGTCTCATGAGTATTCCTATGCAGAGTTACGAATCGGTGTACAGGAAGTACCGCAATGCGGTCATGCGATTCGCCATCCAGTGTGTTGGGAGCCGGGACATCGCCGAAGAACTGACGGCTGAGGCATTTCTGGAACTGCATCGGCATTGGGAAACGATTGATACGGAACGGCTTCCATCCTGGCTGTTCACTGTTGTCAAGAACCGGGCCGCCGATCATTGGCGCCGCGCCGAACTGGAGCGACGGTACTTCGCTTCAGAATCGACTCGTCCGAAGCAGGCTCACGCGCCCACAGTTGGACATGGGCTCTTCGATAACGAGGCGCTTAAACCGGTACATCGTATTTGTCTGACACTGAGATACGTGCACGAACTGAGTCTTGGCGAAATTGCACAACGTTTGGGACTGAGCGAAGTTCAGGTGAAAGGTCACCTGCAGTACGCTCGCGAATTGCTTCGAAAGCAGCTTTCTGGAGAGGCGGACAGATGAAGAACCCACATTTTGATGCCGAAGAGAAAGAGTTTCAGCGTGAAATCGCCTCCGCGTTAGACAAGGTTCGGGCAAGTGTCGGTGCGTGTCCGCATCCGGATCAACTGATGGCGGCCGCCGCGGGAGTCCAATTCCAGGATGCTGCGGCTGTGCGAGAGCACTCGGCTGCATGTCCTGTTTGCCAGACGCTCATGCGAGATTTGTCATCCTATGAATATCCTGCCGTGTCGGACGAAGAGGATCGCCGCATTCGGGCAACGTGGGGCGCCGCAACCGGCGTGCCGCGCCCGACACCGGGTTGGTGGACATGGTTGTGGCGGCCAATGCCACTGGCGGCCGCCGCTTTCGCCATCATCCTCGTCGTTACAGGAGCACTGGTTCTTCGCCAGCCAGGGCAACGCCCGGACGAGTCCGCAAAATCTGTGCAACCGAGCCGCATTCCGGCAGCCGCAGCGCGAGTAGCGTTTGTGCTTGAAAAAGCCGCCATCAAAGTTCCCGCTGCCGCAGTCCTGGTGTATCGGGGCGATGCCGAATCGGGTAAAACTTTTCTCAACGAGCTTGCGTCGGCGCTCGAGCCCTACCGCATGGATAACTACGCTGAAGCCGCTCGCCGTTTGGATCTGCTTGCCGGAAAATATCCGAAATATGCGGAGCCGCACTATTACCTTGGTGTATCCCGGTTGTTTTTAGGCGAAAATGAGCCGGCTCTCGCGGCCCTGAATTCAGCGCTCCCGCTGGCTGATGATTCTTTACGCGATGACGTTTCCTGGTACCTGGCAATTGCCCTCGACCGGGCTGGACGAAGCGAAGATGCCCGTCGTGAAGTCGAGGGTCTTTGCGGCCACGCCGGTGAGTATCAGCAAAGGGCGTGCGCTTCAGTTGGAGAATTGAGGCGGTGAACCGTGCGCTCTAGTCGAAGTTGGATCTTGCCCTGGTTTTTAACAGGTTTAGTCACATTGGTTGTCCCGGTCGTCGCGTTTTCACAGGCGACAGCGGCGGAGTGGTTCGCCGAAGCGGGCAAGTCGTATCAAAAAGGTGATCGGATCGCGACCCGGCGCGCGCTCGAGCGTACGATTGAGCTCGCAGCCAGCGAACAGAATCGCCAGATCGAAGCGGATGCGCGCGCTTACCTTGCAGAAGGACTGAAGCGAGGCGGCGAGTATGCGGCGGCAAGCGCGGAATTCCAGAGAGCGCTTGGTTTATACGAGCAGTTGGGAAATCGTTCGCGGGCAGCATCGGTCAAAACGTTTCTTGCAAACATTGCGTTCTCGAACGGCGACCGCGATAAGGCGCGGGCTTACTACGAAGAAGCGCTGGCCGTGTACGAGTCGCTCAACAACCTGGCTGCCATGGCGAACTTGCATCACTCTCTGACCTTCTTCACCACGGGTGATGAAGAAAAGCGGCACATCGATCAGGGGCTGGAGCTGGCGCGCAGGAGTGGTGCTCGACACACAGAAGCGCTGCTTCTTCACGCCTGGGGCGACCGGGACTACGCCTCGGATGATTTCCGTTCGGCCCTCGATCGGCTCGATCAAGCTCGCTCGATTTTCGAAGAACTCGGCGATCGCGATTCTTTGGCACGAGTTCTGACGAGCCTTGGGCGTCTTTATCGAGTTCACGGCCACGCCGACCAGGCACTACCTTTTTATCAACGTGCCCTCGAGCTGCAAAAGGAAAGTGGGGAAAAGCAGGGAATCATTCAAAGCCTCAACGCGATTACGGTGGCGCTGAACATTCTGGGACGCAATGCTGAAGCGCTGCGCAACGAGGAGGAGGCGCTCCGTCTGGCGCGCGAAACCGGTTCATCTCTCCTGATCAAATTCATCCTGGAGGGAATAGCCAGCTCCCATCTCTATCTGAAGCAGTATCAGAAAGCCGCGGACGTGCTCGAAGAAGCCCGGCAATTATCTCCGCCTCGAAGTTCTACTCTGAATCTGTTGTCCGAAGCTCGATTCCAGCTCAAGCAATATCCAGCTGCGCTCCAGGCTGCCGAGGAGGGCCTTCAACTGCAGCGCGATCGCGACGTGCTTCAACACAGGGCGGTGGCGTTATGGAAACTAAGAAGAACGCCCGAAGCTCTGAGTGATATTCGAGAGGTCCTGGATGGCATTGAACGCGCCCGTGCCACGCTCGTCCCCACAGATTTCATGAAGCAGGGTTTTTCGGACACGTACCGGTATGCGACCAACCTCGCGGTTCGTGTGTTTCTGGATAACGGGCAGGCGCAGGAAGCACTCGCCATTGCCGAGCAGGCTCGGGGCAGGGCATTCCTGGATCTGCTCGCGACCAGGAATCTCGCCTCCAGAGTGGAGTCTCTGACCGAGCAGGCTGCTAATGAGGCCGCTTCCGGCCCCAGTACTCGATCCGCCGCAACATGGTTCCCTCCACTGCTGACACGTGGAGACTCATCTGCGGAAAAACGCATAACTCCGGCCGCTACGCGGCCCGCTGAACTCCCCAGTGTTGTCACTGCTTCCGCTGCAACGATGCACGATCTGGCCGAGCTTGCGGCCCGGCTGAACTCGACGATACTGTCCTATTGGATTGATGCGGACTCGACTATCATCTGGACGATTTCTCCGGAAGGACGAGTCACCAGCGCCCGTACGAACTTCGGAGAAGAAACTCTTACCAAATGGATTGATGAGGCGCTGCATCCGGTACGGCAACCCAATACTCGCGGCGGCGTCATCGAGTTACCATCGCGCGCGGGGGATACGGTTCTGACAAGTCAAGGCAGCCACCCCGCGTGGCGCCGGCTCTACGATGCTCTGATTCGTCCCGTCCGGGCGAACCTGCCATCGAAAGGACCACGCCGTCTGACCATCATTCCAAGTGGCCCGCTGTTTCGGTTATCGTTCGCGGCGTTGAAGGCGGAGGACGGCCGGTATCTCATCGAGGACTATTCCATTCACTACGCGCCTGCAGGCGGCGTGTTGAAGTACACCAGTCTGACGAAGACGCGAACAGCAGACCTGCCTGCCCGTTATGTGCTTGTGGCGAATCCGGCCGGCATGCCACCGATGGCCGACGGCAAATCGCTGCCGCGTTTGCCGGGCTCCGATGAAGAGGTGCGAAAAATCGCGCAACTGTTTCCTTCCGGTGACGTCATCACTCTGCGAGGCAACAATGCGGATGAAACTGCTGTTCGTAAAGCCATACCTTCCGCCAAAGTGATCCATTTCGCAACGCATGGCATCGTGAAGACCGACGATGCGCTTGGTTCCTTCCTCGCTTTGAGCCGCACGGCAGAATCCGCCGCCGCTGACGGACGTTTGACGGCTGAAGAAGTCTACGGGTTGGATCTTCACGCGGACCTCGTTGTTCTGAGCGCGTGCCGTACGGGACTGGGCCAAATTTCCACCGACGGCGTGGCCGGTCTTGCCCGCGCCTTCTTCTATGCCGGTGCCTCGTCCGTGGTTTCGACGCTTTGGGACGTTGCCGATGAGCCGGCATCCCAGCTCATTGCGGATTTCTATCGATCCTTCGCCAACCGTACAGAGACCTGGACCAAGGGTGAGGCGATGCGAACGGCGCAACTCCACCTCCTCCGTTCTCTGCGGAACGGACAACTCCAGGTAAGTACCCCATTCGGTAAGGTGCCTCTTCCGGAAGATCCCATCCTCTGGGCGGGATTCGTTGTGATGGGCGAGCCTTAGTCCAGGTCCTGGCGGTGCGGTCTACACGAGACGCCCGGCCCAGTCTTTCGTAAACAAACTTTCCAGAGAACGCCCCACGAGCATGAAACCTCACGACTCACAAAAGCGGTATGATCGGGGTCCGATACGGCTAATAAAAGGAGTTGTCAGTGAAAGGAAAAATCGCTTTCGAGGAACACATGTCCCTTCCGGAAACCCTGGAGGATTCGCGCGCCTTCGCCGGAGGATCGGGGAAGTGGGACGAATTTGCGCGCCGGATTCTGGACGTCGGAGACGAGCGTCTGGCCGGCATGGAGAAGTGTGGGATCGATTTCGCGATCGTGTCGCTGAACGCGCCTGCAATCCAGGCAATCCTGGATACGAAGAAGGCGATTGAAGTGGCGAAGCGGGCGAATGATCATCTGGCGGTCGCTGTTTCCAGGCATCCTGACCGTTTCGCTGGTTTCGCTGCGCTTCCCATGCAGGATCCGGAAGCGGCCTCGAGAGAGCTGATCCGTTGCGTCAAGGATTTCGGCTTCAAGGGTGCGCTGGTCAATGGCTTCACGCAGAAGGAAACTGCGGATTCGGCGATCTACTATGACATTCCGGCATACCGCAGCTTCTGGGCGACCGTGTCGGAGTTGGACGTGCCGTTCTATTTGCATCCACGCATGCCGATCCCCGCGCGCGCCCAGCCGTATGAAGGACACCCGTGGCTCATGAGCTCGCCCTGGGGATTTGCCGTGGAGACCTCGATACACGCACTCCGCTTGTGCGGTTCCGGCTTGTTCGACGACTTTCCGAATCTGAAGATCGCCATCGGCCATCTGGGCGAACACATTCCTTATGATCTCTGGCGCATCGATGCGCGAATGCGATTCTCACCGCGGGGATACAACGGCAAGCGTTACCTGGGCGAATACTTTCGCGAACACTTCTACGTCACGACAAGCGGAAATTTCTGCGATCCGTCGTTTCAGTGCGCATTGAAGGTGATGGGCGCAGACCGAATGTTTTTTTCGTCCGATTATCCTTTTGAGAAGATGGAGGACGCGGCGAACTGGTTTGACAACACGCCGCTGTCCGACAGCGAACGGTTGCAGATCGGCAGGACAAACGCGATCAACCTATTCAAGCTGAATTTGAAGTAACGTTTCCGGTCCGAGTGTCGACGATGTCGCCCATCCAACCAATTACAGCAACGGCCGAAAATTGACTTCGCTGAAAATCGGTAGTAGCGTGCCGCGCAAAGCAATAGATCACAGTCGCGGAAGCGTTACCAATGCGGCGTACCTGCAAGTCTATTCAAGGGCGTCCTGGCGAACCCTTTTGCCTCGTCAATTTCGAGTAGGACTCGATTGTCTTGTAATGAAGGAGAGGGCCACATGAGAAGTCTTGTAAAGAAAATCTGGACGCGGCAGCGAGCGTGGAAACAATTTCGGGTGTTGTTTTTGCTGTTGGCGATGGTGGTGGCTGCCTCCTTCGCTGTTGCGCAGCTGCCGACCGGCACGATCCTGGGAGTGGTCAGGGACGCCAGCGGCGCGATCTTGCCGGGCGCGGGTCTGACGGTAACAAACACGGAGACGGCCTTGTCCAGGACGGCGATTTCCAGCGAAGACGGTTCCTACCGTTTTCCTGCTTTACCCGCGGGCCGATACGAAGTCCGTGCGGAAGTTCCTGGATTCCAAACGGCGGTGCGCAGCGGATTGACGCTGGCAGTGGGCCAGGAGGCGGTAATCAATTTCACTCTGGTTGTGGGCGCTGTATCGCAAACCGTCGAGGTGACGGGGGAAGCGCCGCTGGTGAACATCACCAGTTCTTCGCTGGGAGGGTTGGTGAGCGAGGACAGCGTGGCCGACTTGCCCCTGAACGGCCGCAACTATGTCGATCTGACATTTCTCCAACCGGGAATATCAGAAAACAAAAACATGACCCACGGAGGGACGTTCACCGGAAGCTGGTTCAGCAGCAATGGTTCGCCCCTTCGGTCCAACACCTACATGCTGGACGGAGCCGTTATGGGAAACTTCCTGGGCGGCGCCGCGAGTTCGATCGCCAACACGACCCTGGGGATCGAAGGTATCCGAGAGTGGCGCGTGGTTACCAATACCTTCAGCGCCGAATATGGCTTGACCATGGGGAGCCAGATGGCGATCGTCACCAAGAGCGGGACCAACAGCTTTCACGGATCGCTGTTTGAGTATTTGCGCAACAGCGCCCTGGACGCCCGCAATTTCTTTGACTACAAGACAGAGCTCACGCCGGGTCGTCTGCCGCCATTCAAGCGGAACAACTTCGGGGGCTCCATCGGCGGACCGTTGAAGAAGGACAAGCTGTTCTTCTTCGGCACCTACGAAGCGCTGCGGGAGCGGCTGGGAATCACTTCTATTGCCAATACCATCCCGGCGGAGTGCAGGCAGGAACCCCTTCCCGCGGACGGCTCGTGCAGGTTCGATGGCGACCGTAGCATCAGCCCGCTCATCAAGCCTGTGTTGGCGCTTTTCCCAATGCCCAATCTGCCCGGAAACCGCGCCACCTTCCCCTTCAGCCAGCCGACGAATGAGAACTACGGGCAGGTGCGGCTGGACTCGACAATCTCAAACGCGGACACCGTGTTTGGCCGGTTCACCCATGACGAGACCCGGCAGAATACAACGCTTGCGTTCCCGGGATTCATAACGGACCGGTATAGCAAGAACCAGTATGTGACGCTGTCGGAATCCCATGTCTTCTCGCCGGCGCTGCTGAACACGTTCCGGTTTTCTTCCAGCAAAACGAGGAACTTTCTCACTTCTCCTACGAATTCTAGCGGTCCTCAGTACGAACTGGTGACGGGCAAGGGGCTCGGCGTCTTCAATATTTCCGGACTCGGAGAATTCGGGCCGCGGCCTAGCGCGCCGCTGGTCCAGAACCAGGACGTCTACTCCTGGAGCGACGACCTCTTTTATACCAGGGGAACGCACTCGCTGAAGTTCGGCTCACTGATCAATCGCTACCAGCAGTACAACGTCTCCGGCGCCTCCAGCACTGGACAGGCGGTTTTCCCGAGCATCACCCACTTCTTGCGCGCCACGCCGTCCAGTTACACGGCGAGAGCGGTGGGATCCTTTCTGGACGCCAAGTGGCGCTTTGCCACGCTCGGTTTTTATCTGCAGGACGACTGGCGGGTGAGGAGCAATTTCACCGTGAATGCGGGGCTGCGCTACGAATTCCGCACAACCCCAGTTGAAGCCTTTGGTCATGGAGGCGCCATCCGCAATATTCTGGTCGATGCGCAACCCACGTGCGCCGACAAGGTTTTTTGCCTGCAGGCGCACGATCCCGGGAAGCCGTTTGACAATGGGTCGCTGCGCAATTTCAGCCCCCGGGTCGGTTTTGCCTGGGACGTGAGGGGAGACGGAAAGACCGCCGTACGGGCAGGGGCCGCCATCCTGTATGACGTCCCGTTATGGGGAGTTTTGTCGGTTGGATATCCTTACTCGTCTACCGTCCGGGGAACGACGAACTTTACTCTCCCATTGGTCTTCCCGGCGGGCCCGGGCGCCAGATCGGCCGGCGGCCCGAACTTTGATCTGGGTCAGCCTTACAGCGTGCAGTCCAATTTCACGATCGAGCGGGAGTTGCCATGGGATATGGCGGCCACAGTATCTTACGTGGGTAATCGGGGAACCCACCTGTACCGCCGTACGGAAGGGAACCCGCTGATTCCTGCGGGCACGCCTGGAGTGGACGCAAACGGGAACAGGGTGTGCAGGAATGCGGGGCCGGTTGCGTTCGATCCCACCGGTCCGAAGTGCTGGCTGGGCACAGAAACTCGGGTGAACCGCAATTGGGACGCGGCCTCGCGTATTCAGTCGGATTCCAACTCCTTTTATAATGCGTTGCAAGTTCAACTGAGAAAGCGCCTCGGCAGGGGGTTGCAGTTCCAGGGTTCCTATACCTACTCCAAGGCTATCGATGAGACTCAAGGCCTTGTCGACGCCGAGAACCTCACCAGCCATTACGCCGCGAGCGATCCTTTCAACCGCCTCCTGGATCGGGGAGTGAGTTCCTTCGATATCACGCACAACTGGTCGTTCAATACGATCTACCGTTTGCCTCAGCTGATTTCCTCGGGAGGACCGGTTGGAGGGCTCCTCAACCGCTGGTGGGTGAGCGGCATTTTCCGGGTCAACAATGGTTTGCCGTTTACGCCGACTCTTGGAGCAAACCGATCTCGTTCGGGGGTTCTGGGAAATGCCAGAGGATTGGACCGCCCTGACCTGGTGGCGGGGATTAAGGCTGCGGACATTAATAAAGGTACGTCGCGTGGCTGCGACTTCATTGCCCCCGGGACTCCGGTGGGCACGCCGAATCTCTGGTTCGACCCGTGCGCGTTCACGATTCCGCCGGATGGATTCCTCGGAACGGCAGGGCGGAACATTGTCCGAGGTCCCGGCCTGACCAACCTGGATTTTTCGATGGCGAAGGATACGCCGCTGCGTATGTTCGGAGAGAATGGGAAGCTGGAGTTTCGCGCGGAAGTCTTTAATATCCTCAACCACGCCAACTTTGCCACTCCCGAAATCGGACTCGGGGACACGCTTTCCGCGGCCCTTGTGTTCCCGGGCAGTCCCAGTGAGTTTGGTTCCGGCGGCAACCTGATACCGCAGCAAAGGCTCCCGAGCGTGGGGAAAATCCTCAGGACCATCACCCCCTCGCGGCAAATCCAGTTTTCGTTGAAGCTGATGTTTTAGTGTTCGAACGTCCCCAAATGTAGTCGCGGGCTTTAGCCTGCGTTAATCCCCGGCCCATGAATTGGTGTCTGTCCCCGAATTGTGCAATCATTGGCGCTTGGAAACCACCCCCGGCACAGCCAGGACCGATGCACAGGAGTTTATTCAGGCATCGCGTTTCTTTCTGAAACAGGATTTTCTGCCCAAGCTCCTTTACTGCCTCGAGAACATGTCGGACGAAGACATCTGGTGGCGGCCGAATGAAACATCCAACAGCGCCGGCAACCTGGTATTGCACCTTTGCGGAAATCTGAGGCAGTGGATCGTGGTGTCTCTGGGAGGCGGAACCTTCAAACGCGACCGGGATGGAGAGTTTGCTGCGCGCGGGCCGGTGGCGAAAGCGGAGTTGATCGCCGGCATTCGGTCCACAATGGATGAAGTCGATGAAGTATTGAAGCGGCTTCCTGAAGATCGGCTGCTCGAGTATCCCACGATTCAGGATTACAACGCTTCGACTCTACAGGCGATTTACCATGTCGTGGAGCACTTCAGTTATCACCTCGGCCAGATCCTCTACGTGTATAAGTTACGAACAGGCATGGATCCCGGTTTCTATCGCTGATTGTCCAACCCTCAAGGTGGTTGTTTACTTTTTCGAAGAGGCATATAGTGTTTCTTAGGCGGGTTCGCCGGAGGGAGTCCCTGTCAGAGCTCTTGCCCTGACGTTTAGAAAAAACGGTCGCTCACCACCAGGGAACCCGCTCACCAGTCACGCTCTAGCCTGCCTTTAGCAATCAACTTTAGTTATATAATGGGGCGGCATTGCGAATGGCGCCGTACCCAAGTGGTAAGGGAGAGGTCTGCAAAACCTTTATGCATCGGTTCGAATCCGATCGGCGCCTCTTGCTGTTTCCGCTCTTCGATTCCTCGCGACTCTTCTGCTTTTTAAAAAAGGAAAACCCGGAAGATTTCTGAAAAAAAGGCCGTACCCGTTTGTTTTCCACCCGCGGGCAGCTACAATCGCCCAGTGTCATTTTCGTATCGTGATATAAAAAACCAACGCTTAGGTGGAGGATTATGAAGGGATTTTTCTACACGACTACGTTGCTGCTCGTGCTCGTCGCGTTGCCGGCGGGAGCGCAATCACCGTCAACCGGCGCGCAATTGACCGGCACTGTCATGGATCCGAACGGCGCGATAGTGCAGGGAGCGAGTGTTGTTCTGCGCTCCAATGCGACCGGGATCGAGCAGTCCGCCACCACCGATGCCAGCGGGCAATATCGTTTCCTTCTCGTACCGGCCGGACAATACAGCGTCTCCGTGGATGCGCCCGGCTTCGCGAAGCTGACCAATACCGGTATCACCCTCACCGTTGGGCAGGTCGCCAATCTGCCGATCACGTTGCAGATTGCCGCGGCGCAGCAGGAGATCACTGTGACGAGCGATGCCGATCTGGTCGAGACGCAGCGAACTTCCGTGGCCACCACGGTGGACCAGACGCGGATCGACAACCTGCCCATCAACGGGCGCAACTACATCAATTTCACGTTGACCAATTCCCAGGTGGCGCGCGATACCGCGCCTTCCATCGGTGCCGCGCCGACAACGGGTCTGAACGTCGGCGGCCAGCGCGCCCGCGCCAATCTGGTGAACGTGGACGGCGCAGATGCGATCGACAATTCGACGAACGGCGTGCGCTCCACCGTGTCGCAGGAGGCGGTTCAGGAGTTCCAGCTCATTACCAACGGTTATGCTCCGGAGTACGGCCGGGCGTCAGGCGGCGTCGTCAACATCATCACTCGATCGGGAACCAACGCGATCCATGGCACGGCATTCGGGTATCTGCGCAACCGCAGGATCCAGGCTGTAAATCCCTTCTCTACGGTGGCGGATCCGGCGTACACGCGCGTGCAAAGCGGCTTCACCTTGAGCGGTCCGCTGAAAAGGGACAAGACGTTCTACTTCTTCTCCTTTGAAAACACGAGCCGTCATGAGACGGGTTTTTCCAGTATCGGCGCGAACAACTTCGGACTGGTGCCGCTGACTCTGCCTGGATTAGGCACTGGCCAGGTCACGCCTGCACAAGCGCAGTTCATCGGTGCGAATGCTTCCGCTCTTGCGTTGCCCGCCACCGATCCGCGTTTCCAGTTCGTGTCGGCATACGTCTTCCTGGCGGCCGCTTCTTCCGCTGTCGCGACCGACGGCGTTCAGCCCGCCGCTGCCGGAGGGAGGGCGGGCTTTGCCAGCAGCTGCACTCCGACTACGGCTGTCTGCGCGCCGCTGCCCGCTTCGTTTGTGCCGTTGAATTCGGTGCGCGGCAATTTCCCCATCTTCGAAGGCACGAGTATTTATTCGCTGCGACTGGATCACCAGTTCAGCAACTCGCACCGCCTGACGCTGCGCGGGAGCGCCAGTCCGAGCACCGTTACCGGCATTCAAGTGAACGCGCAGGGTCCGACCCAGAACTTCGGCCAGAACGCCAACTCGCGAACTTCGCGGCAGACCTTCCGCGATGCCGGCATTACGGCGCAACATCTATGGACGATCAGCGCCGACAAGGTCAACGAGGCGCGCTTCCAGTTTGCGCGCCGCGGCCTGCTGTACAACTTCTCGGACGGTCCGGGCGGCAGCAATGTGGCCGTCAACATTCCGGGCTTCGCCTTCATCGGCCGCGAGCCGTTCAGCTTTGTACGCCGCACCGAAAAACGCTATCAGTACACCGACAATTTTTCCTGGCAACTCGGCAATCACAGCCTGAAGTTTGGCGTGGACGCCAACCATATTCCGCTGGAAGCGGACTTCACGGTGAATTTCGGCGGCGTGTACAACTTCGGCGAGCTGCAGCCGGGTTCGTTCGGCCTGCCCGCTACCTTTGGCGGCCAGACTGTTCCCAACTTCAGCCCGATACAAGCCTACGGGCTTGGCGTGCCCCAGGTGTTCATCCAGGGCATCGGGAACCCGCATGACTCGTTCGCCAACAATACTCTGGGCTGGTTCATCCAGGATTCCTGGCACATGAGCCAGAACGTGACGCTGAACTACGGTGTGCGGTACGACGTGGAATTCACACCCACCTTCCAGGCAGTGAACGATATTTCGCAAAAGGCGCAGGACGTGTTGGGAATCACGCAGGGCATTCCGCGCGACAAGAACAACTTTGCGCCGCGGGTCGGTTTGGCCTGGGACCCGGGCAAGAATGGCAAGACGGTCGTCCGCTCCAGCTACGGTCTGTTCTATGACCATCCCCTGCTGGCGCTGGCCTTCGACTCCGACATCGCCGACGGCGCCAGTGCGCCGCAGTTTGCCTTCACCGGCGGCTCGCCCGCGCCATGCACGAACGCTGCAGCCGGAATCGCCAATCTGAACGCGACGAACATTTTCCAGGGACTGCTCGGATGTCTGCCGCCGAGTTTCGGTTATCTGCCGAATGAGCAGCGCTTCAACGCGCTTCTGCCGAATTCGATTTTCGTAAATCAGAACTACTTGAGCGCCGGCGTGCCGCTTTCGATTCTGCCGTTCGGCTTTCCGACGACGAAGAGTTTCGAGTACGCCTATTCCCAGCAGGCGAACCTCGGCATCGAGCGAGAGCTTGGCCGCGACTTCGCGCTGAACGTCTCTTACAACTTCAACGCCGGGCATCACCTGAACCGCCCGATTGATGTTAATGCGCCGGTGTACAATGCGCTGATCACGAACTGGCGGGCCGCGACGTCGGACCCGGCGCTCTCGGCTCCGCAGAAGGCGGCATTTGCGACCAATCCGCTGCTGGTCAACCAGTTCGGCATCAGCCCGACTCTTGGGCCGTATGCACCGGCCGCAGTGACGAATTTCTTCCGCCGCTCGGGCGCGAACCCGACCTATTGCGGTGCGAACACGAACGGCGTGACGTGCTCCGGCACGGTTTTACCGGCTTCGGCTCAGGCCCTCGTGTCGGCGGTGGAAAATCGTTACGGGCTTGGCCTCGGCGTGCCGGTGCCTTTCGGCGGCATGACCCCGAACGCATCCGATGGCAATTCGGTGTACCACGGTCTCAGCACGAATCTGCGCAAGCGCTTCAGCAACAGGTGGGAGTTGCTTGCGTCGCACACCTGGTCGCACACTATTGATGACTCCACCGATCTGCAAACGCCGCTCTCGCCGCAGGACAACTTCCACGCGAACCTGGAGCGCTCCAACTCGTTTTTCGACCAGCGGCATCGGCTCGTATTGAGCGGGGTCTACCAGTCGGGGAAACCGGCCGGCGGCACGGGCTTCGCGGGTCGTCTGCTCAGTGACTGGACGATTGCGCCCATTATCGAATTCAGTTCAGGCCGGCCGTTTGCGATCCTGACCGGCGCCGACACCAACTTCGACTTCGGCTCCAACACCGACCGGCCGAACGTCGTGGCGGCAGGAACGACTGCGGATTCCTGCGGCGACGTGCCGGTGGCCTCGAAATATTCCCCTACCGGCTTTTTGCAGGCGGCCTGCTTTATCGATGGCACCGTGCCCGGGAATTTGGCTCGCAATGCCGGCACTCGACCCTGGACGTTCTTCAATGACCTCCGCTTGAGCCGCCGGGTGCCGCTCGGGGAACGCGTCACACTCGATGGCATTCTGGACATGTTCAACGTGATCAACCGCTTCAACGTGGCCGACGTGAACCCTCTATATACTCAGGCGGGCATACCCACGGCGGCTTTCGATCCACGCCAGTTGCAGGTTGCGCTGAAGCTGAGCTGGTAGATTGCACTCGGAGGATATCCACCAGGTCATCCGCATTTTGCGAAAGGAAGCTCGAAAGTGGCCTCTTCCGGCAATAGGCCACTATGTTGAAACGCCGTTCACGGTTCTGATCTCGTGCCTGCTGAGCCTGCGCACGCAGGACAAAACCACGAATGCCGCCAGCGACCGGCTGTTTGAGATCGCCGACACGCCTCAAGCCATGCTGGCAACACCGGTTGCGGTCATTCGGAAGGCGATTTATCCGGTGTCGTTCTACCGGGTGAAGTCCCGCACGATCCACGCCATCTGCGAGCAACTTTTGTCGCGATTCGGCGGCCAGGTGCCTTCCACTCTCGATGAACTTCTCACATTGCCGGGTGTGGGCCGAAAGACCGCGAACATTGTTGTCACGCTGGCGTTCCAGAAGCCGGGAATTGCGGTGGACACCCATGTCCACCGAATTTCCAACCGGTTGGGTTATGTGCGTACGAAAACGCCCGACGAAACCGAAATGGCCCTGCGAAGGAAACTGCCCCGTCGATACTGGATCGTTTACAACGACCTGCTGGTCGCATACGGTCAGAATCTCTGCAAACCCATCAGTCCTTTTTGTTCGAAGTGCAAAATCGCGATGTTTTGCAAACGTGTCGGAGTAACGACGAGCCGGTAGGAAAAGAAAACGGTATTCCCCGCCTTTGGAAGGCTGAGCTGTCCAAAATAGCGCGCGAAGCGCATCCGAATTCCAGCCGCGGAAGCGGCGTGAGAATGTAGCCCCGGGCGCAAGCCCGGGGCTTGTAGGCCGAAACAACACCCCACCCCGGGCTTGCGCCCGGGGCTACATTCTCACGCCGCTCCGCGGCTGCGGTCGATTGGACACCCCTCCTTTGCAACCTTTGCAAGGGGAATAACTGCCTGGCTACCGGGTACCAGTTACAAGCCGGACGAAATGTTCCAGGAATTCAGGACGTATTTCGTTCTCGTCGGCGAATACCTTCAGCTGATCCGCTGAAAACGACTCGAGATTCGCCGGCAAATGCCGGGCGCAGGAGTTGCAGCCATCTGTGGCGTATAGAACCTGGTCTTTTGCCGAGTAAGCGAGCATGCGAGGTGATTCGCTGTCACGAAGGATGCGGCCGTGATTTTCGTATTGGCCGGGGTCCACCAGCCACGTGTCCGGAGTGCTGAGGTGTTCGGCGGAGACGACCTGGCGGATGGAATCGAAGTCGAACTGAACCAGGTCGAGGGCCTTTTCCGATAGCGGGTAGTCAACGTAGTAATTGAACACCACGACTACTTCTCCAGTTCGCCGGCCACGATATTAAAAGAGCCCAGTGCCGCGACGGCATCCGAGAGGTAACCGCCTTTCACCAGATGATTGAAAGCCTGGAAAATGTAAAAGCATGTCCCGCGGCAGCGGAGTCGATAAGGACGCTTCGTGCCATTACTGATGAGGTAGAAACCCAACTCCCCGTTGGCGGCTTCCCAGTATGAATAGACCTCGCCGATGGGCGGCAGAATGCCGTCCTGAATCAACTCGAAATGATTCATCAGGTCTTCGATATTGGAGTAGACGCCCTTTTTGGGCGGCAGGCTGATCCGCCGATCGTCGATCTGCACCGGACCTTCGGGCAGATTCTCGAGCGCCTGCTTGATGATTCGAAGGCTCTGCCGGATTTCCTCCATCCGTACCAGGTATCGGTCATAAACATCGCCGGTTTCGCCCACAGGCACGTCGAACTCGAACTTGTCGTAGTCGTAGTTTGGAAACCATTTCCGGACGTCGTAGGGAACTCCCGCGGCGCGCAGCACGGGACCGGTGAACCCCCAGTCGATGGCGTCCTCGGCCGAGATTGCCGTTATTCCTTCGGTCCGCATCTTGAAGATCTTGTTATGACGATTCATCTTCTCGATGTCGTCGACGTATTTGGGAATGTTCTGGAGCAATTGACGCGAACGCGTGATGAAATCCTTCGGGACGTCCTCAGCCAAACCGCCGATGCGAACGTAGCTCACCGTCAGGCGTCCTCCGCAGCAGGACTCGATCAGGTCGTAAATCTCCTCACGGGGCCGAAAGCCATACCAGAAATTGGTGATGGCGCCGAGATCCACGAGGTTCGTACCGATGCAGACCAGATGGTCAGCAATCCGGCTGAATTCCGACAGGATGACTCGAATGTACTGCGCTCTCTTCGGAATCTCGACTCCGAACATCTTCTCGACCGCCATGGCGTACGCAACACCATTCATCATGGCGGACATGTAGTTGAGGCGATCAGTGAAAGGAATCACCTGCCAGTACGTGTGCGTCTCAGACATCTTCTCGAAACACCGGTGCAGATATCCGATCTCGGTATCGGCATCGACGATCTTTTCACCGTCGACGGCAACCTGCAATCTGAAGGTGCCGTGCATGGCGGGATGCTGCGGGCCGACGTTCAGAATCTGTGGATGCGCCAGGCCCATGGAGTCGGCATATTTCTTTGCGCGCTCGACGACCGGCAAGTCGTCCGTTTCGGTGCACAGCGTGCGCAGTCCCGGCGGGAAATCCTTCCGAAGAGGATGACCCACAAACTGAGTGTGTGTCAGGATCCGCCGCAAATCCGGATGGCCTCTAAACTGGATCCCGTACATGTCGTAGGCTTCGCGCTCGGACCAGTCCGCGCCCTTCCAGACATCGATCACAGAATCGATGGCCGGGTCGTCTCCTGGAACCGGGACTTTCAGGCGCAGTCGATGTTTGTTGGACAGCGAAAGGAGATGGTAGACCACGTCGTATCGCGAGGCGCGTTCCGAGAGATAGTCCACGGCGGTGACGTCCAGCAGCATCTTGAAATCGAAGGCCGGATCGGTCTTGAGGGCGCGTAGAACTTCCTTCGAACTTTCACGCTTGACCGTGATCGAAAGATCTCCGCGGAACTCGCGCATGCTGATCAGCTCGCGGGGAAAGCGTTGCTTGAAAGCCTGGGCAATGGGTCCCTGCACGTCCTGATTTTCATCGAGGAACCGAACCAGCGAGCGGGGCGGTCCTTCCAGCCCATGAACCGTGGCATCAATTTCGGGTGTTTTCAGCTGTGTCTGCCGCGGGTGGCGTTCGTAGGAGAGACGGGTGTCGTTTTCGACCTGTTGCTGAAGCTTCATCACCGCGTCGAGAACCGCTTCGGGCGTCGGCGGACAACCGGGGATGTAAACATCGACAGGGATGATCTCGTCGATACCCTGCATCACGTGATAGGCTCGATAAAAGCCGCCGCACGTCGCGCAGGCGCCCATCGATATCACCCACTTCGGCTCGGCCATCTGATCGTAAATTTGCTTTAAAATCGGCCCCATCTTGTCGTTGATGGTGCCCAGTACCATCAGGACGTCGGACTGTTTGGGTGAGAACCGCACAACTTCGGACCCGAAGCGCGCGAGGTCATAGTGGGACGACACCGTAGCCATGAACTCGATGGCGCAGCAGGCCGTCCCGAATGGATAAGGCCAAAGCGAACTCTTTCGGGCCCAGTTGACCAGCGAACTGTACGTTGTGGTGAAGAAGTTTTCGTGCTCTCGCTTGGTCTCGATTTCGGCAACGCTCATAAGCTTTTGATTGTAGCATGCGTTTGAGGCAGGGCTTAACGCGGGCTAAAGCCCGCGACTACACTGGGTCGGCGGTTTCCGCATTCGGATGCAGCGTGTTCCCAATGTAGTCGCGGGCTTTAGCCCGCGTTTTGCGGTTCGTACGCCAGGTTTGGCGCGAGCCATCGCTCAACTTCTGCAAGATCCATTCCTTTGCGCGCGCTGTAATCTCTCAGCTGGTCCCGGTCGATCTTGCCCACGCTGAAATACTGCGCCTCGGGATTGGACAAATAGAGACCACAAACCGAACTGGCCGGGAACATGGCAAAACTTTCGGTGAGCTGAATATCCGCGTTGTTTTCGGCCTGGAGCAGATCAAACAGTGTTCGCTTTTCCGTATGATCCGGACTGGCGGGATAACCCGGGGCAGGCCGAATTCCTCGATACCTTTCCTTGATGAGATCTTCGGTCGTGAGGTGCTCACCACGCCCGTAACCCCACTCTTCGCGGACTTTCTTGTGCAGGCATTCGGCAAAACCCTCGGCCAGGCGATCCGCCAGCGCCTTCGCCATGATCGAGTTGTAATCGTCGTTATCCTTCTCGAATGCGGCGCAAATGTCCGCCAGGCCTACACCCGTCGTAACGGCAAATCCACCGATGTAATCCGCAACGCCCGATGTTACCGGCGCGATGAAGTCCGCCAGCGCATAGTTGAATTCGCCGCCGGCCTTCTTCGTTTGCTGGCGCAACGTATGGAAGACCGCCATCACGTTGGTGCGTGACTCGTCGGAATACACTTGAATGTCGTCGCCTACGCTACTTGCGGGCCAGAATCCATAAACGCCCCGTGCCATCAGGCGCCGGCCGGAAACGATCTTTCGAAGCAGCTGTTGCGCGTCGTAGTAAAGCTCTCTCGCTTTGCTGCCTATGGATTTGTCCTCGAGAATTTTCGGATACGTGCCCTTCAGTTCCCAGGTGTGAAAAAACGGCGACCAGTCGATAAACGGGATGATTTCGATCAGCGGAAAATCAGTCAGCACCCGTATGCCCTGAAAAGCCGGCTTTGGCGGCTTTCCCTGAGAAGGCCAATCCACCGCGAATTTCCGCCGGCGCGCCTCCTCGAGAGTCACTAACGGCACGTGCGTCTGCCGTTTCAGATACTCTTTGCGGGAGGATTCCTGTTCCCGTTTCGTGGTCTCCATGAATTCATTCCGCAACTCCGGGCTCAGCAGACTCCCGACGACTCCGACTGCCTTCGAAGCGTCCGGGACGTGGATAACGGGTTCGTCATAGACAGGCGCTATTTTCACCGCAGTATGCATTCGGCTCGTTGTGGCGCCCCCTATGAGCAGCGGGATCTCGAAGCCTTCGCGGCGCATTTCCTGAGCAACGTGAACCATCTCGTCGAGCGACGGTGTGATCAGTCCGCTCACGCCGACGATGTCGACATTGCGTTCCCGCGCCATGGCGAGAATCTTTTCGCTCGGCACCATAACGCCGAGGTCAATCACTTCATAGTTGTTGCACGCCAGCACAACACCGACGATGTTCTTGCCGATATCGTGCACATCTCCTTTGACCGTGGCCAGCAGCACTTTGCCTTGAGCTCGTGCGCCTTCTTCCTTCTCCGCTTCCATATAGGGAATCAACTGGGCAACGGCTTTCTTCATGACCCGTGCGCTCTTGACGACCTGGGGAAGGAACATCTTGCCGGCTCCGAAAAGATCGCCGACAACACTCATGGCGCCCATGAGCGGTCCTTCAATAACTTTCAGCGGTTTTTGATACTTCCGGCGTGCCTCCTCGACATCCTGTTCGATGTAATCGACGATTCCCTTGATCAGCGCGTGTTTCAGGCGTTCCTCGACCGGTCCTTCGCGCCATTCATCTTCTTTCACCTCAGCTTTGTCTTTCTTCTTTACCGAGTCCGCGAATGCCAGCAAACGCTCTGTCGCGTCATGCCGGCGGTTGAGTAGAACGTCTTCCACGAGTTCGAGCAGATCCCTGGGAATTTCGTCGTACACCGGGAGCTGCCCCGCATTGACGATGCCCATGTCGAGACCGGGGCGGATAGCGTGATAGAGAAAGGCCGCGTGCATCGTGTTGCGGACGGTGTGGTTGCCGCGAAAGGAGAACGAAATGTTGCTGATTCCACCGCTCACCTTCGCGAAGGGCAGCGTGGCTTTGATTTGACGTGTCGCCTCGATGAAATCGACAGCGTAGTTGTTGTGCTCTTCAATACCGGTCGCCACAGTAAGAATGTTCGGATCGAAGATAATGTCGTGCGGCGGAAAGTCCACGTCCTGGGTGAGGATGCGATATGCGCGAGTGCAGATTTCAACCTTGCGAGCGGCGGTGTCCGCCTGGCCCTTTTCATCGAAGGCCATGACGACGACGGCTGCGCCGTACCGTCGAATTCGCCGCGCCTGATCCTTGAAGACCTCCTCGCCCTCCTTCAGACTGATCGAATTGACGATGCCTTTGCCTTGAATGCATTTCAGGCCCGCCTCGATGACCGGCCACCGGGAGCTGTCCACCATGATCGGAACGCGGGCAATGTCCGGTTCCGCGGCGATGAGGTTCAGGAAACGTGTCATGGCGGCCTCGGAATCCAGCAGTCCTTCGTCCATGTTGACGTCGATGATTTGCGCGCCGCCCTCGATTTGCTCTCGAGCGACGCTAAGAGCGTCGTCATATTGGCCTTCGAGAATCAACTTCGAAAACTTCGGCGACCCTGTAACGTTGGTGCGCTCGCCTATGTTCACGAAGCTCAGCTCCGGGCGCAGGGTCAGCGGCTCGAGTCCGCTCAGTCGCGTATGCGGCTCCACTTGTGGACGGATTCTGGGCTTCAATCCCCGAACCGACTCCTCGATCGCCTGAATATGCTCAGGAGTGGTGCCGCAACATCCCCCGACAATGTTCACCCACCCGTTCGCGGCAAAGTCGCGGAGCACTGCAGCCGTCTCGCAGGCGGCTTCGTCGTAACCACCGAAAGCGTTCGGCAGGCCCGCGTTCGGATGGCAACTGAGAAACACCGGCGCGACGCGTGAAAGCTCCTCGATATAAGGACGCATCTGGAGTCCGCCAAGCGCGCAATTGATACCCACCGACAGAAGCTTCGCGTGCGACACCGAATTCCAGAAGGCTTCGATCGTCTGGCCTGAAAGCGTGCGGCCGCTGTTATCCGTAATCGTCACAGATGCCATCACGGGCACACGCTCGCCCGTTTCCAGAAAATACCTTTCGAATGCATAGAGCGCGGCTTTTCCGTTGATGGTATCGAAGATCGTCTCAGCCAGCAGGAAATCGACGCCGCCGTTCATCAGTCCGCATGTCTGTTCGTAGTAAGCGGCGACGAGCGCATCAAAGGTAGCCGCCCGGAATGCCGGATTATTCACATCGGGAGACATCGACGCGGTGCGGTTTGTGGGTCCGACCGAGCCGGCCACGAACTTCGGCTGCCCAGGCTTCCGGATCATGAACTCGTCCGCAACGCTGCGCGCGAGTTTCGCCGCCGCAAAGTTCAGCTCATAAACCATCGACTCCAGCTTGTAATCGGACATCGAGATGGCATTCGAGTTGAATGTATTGGTTTCAATGATGTCCGCGCCTGCTTCGAGATATTGCCAATGGATGTTTTTGATGATTCCGGGCTGGGTCAGAGTCAGGAGGTCGATGTTTCCTTTGAGGTCCGCGGGATGGTCCGTGAGGTGGCCGCGGAATGCAGCCTCATCGAGCTTCAAGGCCTGGACCATAGTTCCGATCGGCCCGTCGAGAATGACGATGCGATCGCGAAGCAGCCGTGCAATCGATTCAGCGGCGTTTATGCGTTGTGTCATTTCTACTACTCTTGTATATTGTCCGCCCAATGACCGACCTGGCGAAACGGCTGTGCGATCAAATTCGAAAACAAGGGAAAAATCGAGGTCGTCTCATCGCTTTCGAGGGTCCCGACGGCTCAGGCAAAACAACGCAGCGAAAGCTGTTCAAAGACTGGCTCCTTGGCGAAGGCTACGATGTCGTCACCACGAAGTGGAACTCGTCGAAGCTGATCAAGCCCATCATCAAGGCCCGCAAAAATGCCCGCTCGATCAATCAGGAAGAATTCTGCCTGCTTCACGCGGCCGATTTCCGTCATCGCCTGGAAACTGAAATCATGCCGGCGCTGGTCAAAGGCAAGATGGTGGTAGCCGACAGATTTCTCTTCACTGCGCTGGCGCGCGATGCGGCTCGCGGCCTGGAGTTGGATTGGCTGTTTCACATTTACTCGCCCCTCTATTGGCCGGACATTGTTTTCTATTTTTCGGTCTCACCGGAGACAAGCGGCAAGCGCATCGCGGCGACACGCTCGCCGAAGTATTACGAGTCCGGTCAGGATGTGACCAGCATCGCCGACCCATTTCAAAGCTATCACCAGTTTATCAGTCGTGTGATTCAAGAATACGAAGCGCTGGCCGTGATCTTCAAATTCATCAAGATCGATGCCGAAGGCCCGATTTACGACCAGCACATGACCATCAGGCGCCTGTTTCAGGAATCGCGTGAACGTCCGTGGCCCGAGTGGAATGAGGAAGCCATCTGCGACTGGGCGCGAACGGCGCCGCAGGCTCGCGAGGTGGTCGTTGGCAACTAATGTCCAGTCATCAGGCCAGCTTCTGAGTCTCGATGTGATCGATGGACGGGATGTGCTTCCCGCCGCAAAGAAAATCCTGAAACAGCATCATGGCGGGAATGGCATCTCCACCTGGGATTCTTCCTCCATCTTCTTCGAAATGCATGGCCTGGAGATCGGCGAGCACCCTTCTCCGCGAACGCTCATGTTGTTGTACGCCGCGGATATTTTCTTTCGCTTGCGTTGGCAGATTCTTCCGGCGCTTGAACAGGGAAAATGCGTCGTCGCCGGGCCCTACGTTGAAACCGGTTTCGCTTTCGGCGCGCTCGCCGGGTTGCCCAAGCGGTGGCTCACCGAAGTGTTTCGGTTCGCACCCAAACCCGCCGCGAGCTATCGCGTGAACGGATCCTCCGCAAAACTCGGGCCCCCCACCGCCGGGTTCATCGAATTCTGTTCCAATACCCTGAACGAGGATCTCCGGCCTAAATTCGCAAACTACTTCGACGATCTCGAACGGCGCGGCCGCTGCCGTTCGGTGTAGACGAACCGCCTTTGTGTCTTCGTGTCTTTGTGTTGAAATACACATGCCCTTCCACTTTCCCGCCGATCGAACGTCTATGAACCACAAAGACACAAAGGCACTAGAACCGATTCCGGATTACGCCAACCGAGCGTCGCGCGTTGCAGTCAATGCTGCGTTCGCCGTTCACGCCAAACTTGGTCCTGGTTTACTGGAGAGCGTTTACGAAAAGTGTCTCGCACACGCCATACGGAGAAGAGGACTACCGGTCGAGCGGCAGATCTTATTGCCGATTGAGTTTGAAGAGCTAAGGATCAATTCCGGATTGCGCATGGACATGCTGGTAGACCACTGTCTTGTCGTTGAAGTAAAATCCGCCGAAGTGATCTTGCCGGTGCACAAGGCACAACTTCTAACTTACTTGAAACTCTCGGGCTACAGACTCGGTCTGCTCATTAATTTCAACGTCGTCGTCATTCGGAATGGCATCACCCGAATGGCCTGTTGAACTCTACACCGAGGTGACGGCTGTACCGTTTGCAGTGGTTACCTTGACGGTGATGTTTCCTTCCACCGTGAAAGGAAGTTGCGCGTAGATCTGCGTGTTGGAAACGTAAACGAGGGCAATCGGACGATCGTTGATGGTGACGCTTGTGCCGAACATCTCTTCGGGAAGCGTGGAAGTGCAGAAACTGGATTCCTCGGTCGAAAGGGAACGGCCCACTATCCGCACGAGCGCTCCGGCGACGGGCGAGGGTTGGAATGCAACGGGTTTAATGTTTGGGTCGTCCGTGAACACCGGTCTCGGGGTCAAAGTCGTATTTTCGATCTCGGTTCCATCGTAACGAATCGCATGCACGACCATGCGGGAACCTCGCACTTCGACCCTCAGATAATGGTGCTCAGATTCGCCGAAGGCCACTTCGGGCCGCTTGTAAACGGGATACAAAAGCGCGCCCCCGCCGCCGGCCACGAAATAATTGATCCCTGTGTCCGGGGCGACGATGCCTCCCTTCCTCATCGGATGGCTTCGCTGATAGCTGTGCTCGTGGCCGCTGAAAACCACCTGAACCCCGTGCGTCTCCAGAATGGGAACCACCTGTTCGCGAATCAGACGGCACGGGGTGTCATTTTGGTTCGGTCCTCCACCGTACGGTGGATGGTGGAAGTAGACAACACGCCAGAACTGGCGCGTTGTCTGCAGGTCGTTATTGAGCCAGCGCAACATCTGACCGGCGCCGGCTGCGGCGCGTTCCAGCGAAAGATTGGAATCCAGCGAGACAAAGTGAACATTGCCCCAATCATAGGAGTAGTAACGGCCTCGGTCGGCAAAGGGCACATTGTCACTCGGAACACTGTGGACGGCCATGTAAGGTGCTGCACCCGGGACGCTGTAGTCATGGTTCCCGGGAGTAGGAAAAAACGGTACGGATCCCATCGAGGCGTAGTAGTAGTTGAAATGATTTCGCCCATACAGCTCATGGGTACCGTTCGGGTAGGCAACATCGCCGACATGAACCACCATCGACGGCTTTTCAGCCAGCATTTGCCGGGCAATGAGAAACTGATGTTCCGAGTTTCCCATACCGCTGTCGCCGACACCGCTGTCACCCAGCACGAAGAAATTGAACGGTCCGGGTCCCGCCGTTCGAAAACGCAGATCCCCGCCACCTAACACCGTTGCCCCGCCGACGAAGGCCTTATAGAAATACTCCGTGTTCGGAGTCAAGTTACCGAGGGTTGCCTGATAGAGCGTGTAAGGCACAGGTAAGCCCGTGTCTGCAGGTCTGAATACTCGGCTTGTGGCAAGAACTCCCTGGTAGTTCACGCCGTCCGGAGAGTAGCGCAGGCTTCCGAGATCATTTTCCAGCGTTGCCCAAAGGATCGTGGCCTTGTTGTTCTGGACGCTCTGGACGTAGGGAAAGCGGCTGGGTGAGATTTCAGACGGGACTGGGTCGAGTTCATACCGACGCCATTTTTGAGTTGTCGTTGCAACAGCCAGTGCTGCGAGGAATCGTCTTCGATTCATTGAGTCGTCACGTCCAGTGGTTGACCCGTTTGGGAGAAGTATCGGATCACCCCATTAGGCTGTTTTCTTCTAACATAGGCGCGGGCGTTGTTATAAGAAAATCGCCTCGCTGATTATATCGTCGTCGCGGCCCAATGATGGAAATACCGCCGAATGAAGCAGTTGAAGCTCTCAGCACCCCTGAAAAAGGTGCGGGCCAGGCATAAGGAGGCTATGCGCCCACCGTCGAATAAATCTCGTCTTCGTCCTCATCTTCGTCCTCATCCGGACGTACCTGAGCTTCTGATGAAAGGCTCATGAGATTCGCCCCGTCGGCGGCCAGGCTGTCAAAGAAATCGTTCAGTTCCCTGATGTTCTCCTGATCGCGAACAACGATTGCCACTTCGCGCCGTGAATCGAGACTCGGTGGGGACAAATGAATGCTTCCGATGGCGGCCACGCGATTATCCACAAGAATCATCCTCCCATGGGATATGAGGCCCCCCATCGGTCCCTGTCCGACGACCTGAACGAGAACACCCTCTTTTTGTTTCTCGAGGAGAAGAGAAACCATTTTCGGATCAATGACCCGGTGATCGATGATCCGGATACTGGTCCTGGCTTCGCCAAGCAACTGGGTGAGCCGCTGCCGGGCGTGATCCGGCCCCACGATCAATCGATCCGTCAGCTCCGGGAGTGGTGATGCCGGTTGCCCGCGATCATTGTCAAACACCAGGTTCAAACCGGCTACGACTGCGGGATCCTCGCTGAATACCAGGAAGTCGCAGGTGCTCTCGAAGCATTTGCGCGTGAAATTGAGCGAACTGACCAGCGCGCGGCCGTTGTCGGCAATGATGTACTTTGCGTGATATTTCATCAACGGGCCGTTATATCGATGGACAGTTGCGCCGGTACTCTCGAGCAGCGCGCCCAGCTCTTTCAAACGCTGCTTCCAACCGCGGGCCCGATGCGTGATCAACACGCGGACTTCCGCGTTTCGCTTTACGGCAGCTGCAACTTCGTCGATTACGGCCAGGTCGTCGCAGCGGAACATGGAAAGGGTCAGGCAGCGTTGGGCGGAGCGCATGAACTCAACCACGGCATTTCGCCGTGCGGCAGGTGCAAGAATCAGGTGGTCCATTGTTCTATTAAAAAAAGCGGGCAAGTATAGCATCTTCCCGCGATCGCCGCCGGGCCCAAAAAAAATTACGGCAGGGGCGGCGGTACGTACGTAATTCCGGGGGCAATCTTGCCGGCGGCCACATTTGCAAGGATCAGCAGGCTGCGGCTGAAGAACACCTCCGTGCCGTAAATCGGGGCATCCGACCGAATGAAGATGTATCCTCCATCCGTCGTGCGCGTCTGGGTTTGCGGCGTCCATTCGCTCAGCAGTCTTGCCACCTTCGTGGAGCCCTTCAACTCAAAGCGGGCGCCGCCGATCAGCGAGCCGTCCGGATTGAGCGCGAAAATCTCCACGTTTGCGCTTCTGACATTCGGATTCAACAGAGCCAGCCCGGTCCACCATGGGGACAGGTCGGCAATATGCGCAAACAGCAAGTTCGTCTGGCCTTCCGATTGTCCGGCAGTCACCGCGACTCCTGCCGCCACAGTGTCGGCGTAAGCGACAAAGCCCGAAATGGGAAGAGATCCGGTCACTTTCACCCATCCGCTTTGAAAGCCGGGCGGCAAGTCGAACAGGATTCTCGCATTGCTGCGAATGGCGCCGTTGGGCGAAAGGGAAAGCATGACGGACCTGGTCGTAACGCCGTCCTGCGCAGTGAAGGTCAACGTCAGATCGTTCGCGGCGCTCGTGCTGAGATTCGTGAGGCCCATCACGCTCGTCCAATTTGCGCCACCCACCGTTCCATCAACAACCTGTGGAAAGCTGAGGTTCGTAAAAGGTTGCGAGGAAGGCACCGCATTGACGACTGCCCAGGACGGACCGGCGATAAAATTGTGGACAATTACCAGTGCCGCGAAAGGGTTCACGCACGTCAGCTTGAGATGTGTGGCAATCGCGAGATTCAGGAAAGGGAAGAGCGTGGACACGTCTGATTTGAAGAAACCCTTCGGTGGTATGACTTGTATGACAGGCGGCGCAAGCTGGAGGCCGTCTTCGCCATATACGCGCACCTGAGCTACAACAGGGTTCGTGCCGGTATTCGCCATGTGGAGTTCGGTCTGCGACGTGACAATCGACACGACGAGTTCCGGCGAGGACGAGGCGGCATCGGCGCCATCCATAAAGGTGGCCCAGTCCCCGGCCATCCAGAAGCCCTGCAGGCCAAGCGTCGGGCTTGTCGCCTCAACCCACCCGGCATTGGCCGCGGCGGGAAACAGGTCGCTTCCCAGCTTTGCCAACTGGCCGTGCGCAGGAATCGTCCGCGTCGTGGCACTTTCGATGGCGCCGTCGGCCCTGTATAAAGTAAAGATAACGGCCGCATCAGCAGCCGCCGGGTTCACGACGGCAAAACCGCTGGTGCTGAGTTCCGATGGCTGAATGGCCCTGGGAAAACTGAGCGTTGACTGGCTTTCGACGAACGCGGGCAGGGCCAGCATCGTGATAAAGGCAAGAACAGCTTGTTTCATCCCAACTTTCGCGGACATCATGGCGCAAAGGAACCACCAGGCGCAACGATCTAATTCGCAAAGCAGGGAATCTTAGCCGCGAATTACGCCAATGACGCGAATGGGGCGCAACAACAAATCCTCGATGCGCCCCATTCGCGTCATTGGCGTAATTCGCGGCTAAGACTTGATTTTTGTAAATTGACGTCAAAAAATCGGTGGAACGGCGATCGCCGTTGGCGGAAAAATAGCAGTCATGATGAATACAATGCCGTCCGTTAGAGAGATGCAGCAAGCGTATCTTCAAAAAGATGCGACCTATGATGGGATTTTCTTCCTGGGCGTTCGCACCACCGGAATATTCTGCCGTCCATCGTGCCCTGCGAGAAAACCGCTGCCCAGGAATGTGAATTACTTCTCGAGCGTGCGCGAAGCCGTGTTTGCGGGGTACCGACCCTGCAAACGATGTCGTCCGCTGGACACTAATGGCCGGCCGCCCGACTGGGTGGGCCGGTTGTTGAGCTTCGTCGACAAGAAGGAAGAAAGAATCAGGGATTCCGAAGTAAGGCAATTCGGGATTGATCCGTTTCGCGTGCGCCGGTACTTTCAGAAGCACTACGGCATGACATTCCAGGCTTATTGCAGAGCGAGGCGTATGGGTGATGCGCTGGATCAACTTCGCCGGGGAGAGAAGCTCGATGAAGTGGCGCTCGGGAACGGCTACGATTCTCACAGCGGATTCCGAGACGCCTTCACCCGCACCTTCGGGCGGCCGCCAGGCACAAGCCGGGGCGCCGACTGCATTGTCGTTTCCTGGATCGAGAGCCCTCTTGGTCCGATTGTTGCCGCAGCGAACAACGACGGAGTTTGCCTGCTCGAGTTCACCGACCGCCGGATGTTGGAGACACAATTCCGCACGCTGCGGAAAGTGTTCTCCTCAGCGATCGTGCCGGGGGAGAACTCCCATCTGAATCAACTCCAGAAAGAGCTCCGGGAATACTTTGCCGGCTCTCTCAAAGAGTTTTCAGTGCCGGTGGTGTACCCGGGGACGCCTTTCCAGACCCGCGTATGGAATGAATTGCTTCAAATACCTTACGGCCAGACGCGCTCGTACGAGGATCTGGCGCGCCGCCTGGGCTCTTCGGGCGGACAACGGGCCGTTGGCCATGCAAACGGCGCCAATCGGATCGCCATTGTCATTCCCTGCCACCGCGTGGTCAACAAAGACGGCAAACTTGGCGGTTACGGCGGGGGCCTGTGGAGAAAACAGTTCCTCCTCGACCTGGAAAAGGGCGAGCGGCGGCTTCTCTGAATGGTCGCGCATTGCACGGCGACGGGCGATGGAACCACAAAGGCACAAAGGCACAAAGAAAGGCCGCAACTAAAGATTCTTTGATGCGGCCTTTCTTTGTGCCTTTGTGCCTTTGTGTCTTTGTGGTTCCGTCACCTGTTGCCGACATTGATTCGTTGATTTTGGGAACCGCTTGAATTATGGTCTCCCCGAGACATCTATGGGAGACCATTCATGCCACGACCTCCGGACACTCTGCAGGGATCACTCGACCTTCTCATTTTGAAAAGTCTCGAACGCGAGCCGAACCACGGATTTGGCATCGCGGTTCATATCCAGACGGTTTCGGACGGGCTGTTGCGGGTCGAAGAAGGCTCGCTGTATCCGGCTCTGCACCGGCTGGCTCGCGAGAAATTGATCGCCGCATCCTGGAAGACCACGGACAACGGGCGCCGCGCGCGCTACTACCGCCTCACACCGGCAGGAATCAAACGGCTGGCCCAGGCTACAGAAAGCTGGGCGACGCTGGCAAAAGGCGTTGCGAAAGTTCTGAGGTTCGCATGAGGCGAGCCTTCTTCGTGTCTTATATCACTTCGAGGGCGCCTTCCTCGCGCCACCGCCGCCCTCGCGCTTGACGGTTTTGAGCACGACAGGCGCTCCGGCGTAATTGTCCAGGGCGATCGTTTTCGCTGCATTGTCGGGAACTACTTTCGCAAGCACGGAAGCCTTGCCTTCGCCTGTCCCCTGCCGGTTGAAGCGCAGTTCGATGACGGTAAACGGATACGGGGTCGAACCCGAGGAACCGGGGGCTTTCCAGATTCTGGGATCCCAGGATCCGAGAGGGCGATCTGTGGCGACAATCATGCGTTCGCTGCCATCCGGCGTCATTAGATGGTGGGCATAACGGATCGAGTATCCGGCACTCTCACTCGTCCAGACATAACCCAGAGTGGGCGCTTTTTCCAGAGCGCTCGCCAGATCCTTCTCGCTCTTTACGAGTGATGCGAGAAGTTGTTCGCGTTCGGCGTCAGTTGACCAACGGAGCAGATCGATCTTGAACGGATCACCGGCTCCAGTGACGTTCACGGTTGTTCCCGTGATGCGTTCTATTGGTCCCTTCGTTTCTGTTTGCGAGTGAATTAAGGTAGAGGCCGCCGCCATCCAAGCCAGCACGAGGGCTAAGGCGGGGCCGCGTCGAAGAATCGTGTTCCGTTGCATCGGACCCTCCTCAAATAAATTCGAAGCACGAGAATATTAATGCAAGACAGGGGACTGTGGGAGGGTGAATTAATTGCAGGTCAAGCTGCGCCGTTGACGAGTTCAGGCGACGTTGCAACCCGAAAGCGAATCGTCGTCGATATGTTGATGGAGACGATCCGGACGGCTTCTTCCTCGCCGCGCTCGGATCGGTACAAAACAAGCTCCGACGGCCGGAAAAGGATGTGCCTGATTTCTTTCTCATCCGATCGAACGGTGACGTTGATTCGGGGATTCTTTTCATCCTCGAGATCCAGCGCGATCGATTCCAGCGGCATGAATCGAGATGCGACGTTTTCGGCGGTTTTCAGGTCATGCGTTTCGAGGGTGACCAGCCAGCCGTGGTGTCTGCGGCTAAACCCCTGAAGGAACTCAAGCCACTGTTTTTGAGGAATGAAAATGCTGGACATATTTTAATACTGCGTCTTCTAGATCGTAGCAAGGCGACTGCCATTCCTACCGGCAAAGGGATTGCTCTCTATTCATAAGAAAAACCCCGAAGGAGAACTGTAGCGATGAAAAGACTGTCAGTGTTTTGCTTCATAGTTTTCATGTCCTTGCAGGTTGGCTGCAACAAGCCACAAGAAACCACCACCCAGGCGGCCAGAGAACCGGCACCCAGGATGACGAATTCCGACCTGCAAAAGCAAATCGAATCGAGGATAAATTCCGATGCGGACCTTAAGGCGGCCAACTTGTCCGTAGATGCCGATGCCAATCGCAATCACGCAACATTATCGGGAACGGTTGAATCGGAGGAGTTTCGAGATAGAGCCGTCGAATTGGCCAGGAGCGCGCATCCAGGCCTCATTCTCGAGAATAAGATTGACGTCAAGCCGCACGAGGTGACTCGATCGGAATATACGGAAGAACATGCGCGGAATGAACGTGAGAACGCGAAGGAAAACAAGGAAACCATCGGCGAATCGCTCGATGATGCCTGGATTCACTCTAAAATCGTGGCGAAACTGGTTGCTGACTCACAGGTCCCAGAACGAAAAATAAACGTCGATGTGAAGAACAATGTGGTTACGCTTCGTGGCACCGTGGATTCGGCTTCGGAAAAGGCGGAGGCCGAACGGATCGCCAAAGACACAGATGGAGTGAAGACCGTTATTAATCGACTCAAGGTAATGCCGAAAGTATCGTAGATCCTCAATCGCGCGAGAAATCGCGCTGGTCTGGCGGGGAATTTTGCCCATTCGTGTGTGCAAAAAGTCCCCGCCGGCACCTGTATCCGGGAGTTCACGCCGCCTGGATGTGCAAATCAGACGCTCCCGGCTTCCGAAATATCTTGTTGAGATAGTCCGGTAAAAGGTTGTTCGTCTCGCTGAGGCTGCACCGGAATCCGACATACCCGTCCGGCCGGACAAGATACGCGACAGGTTTGATTCCGTAATGTGAGGCAACATCGCCGTGCACGTCCGTGAAGTCCGCCGTGTTCGAACCTGCGGCGGCGATGCTGTAAACCGCCAGCAGATCCTCAGTCATGTTCAACTGCGGAACTTCATAGCCGTGGCCGGGCCAGAGAAGAAGCAGTGTGTGACGGCCCCGGGCGAACAGTTCAAAGAACCGATGCGAAGTGCGGGTTGCAACACCTTGAATTCGGGCGTCTGGAGCGCGATCTCCCGCGCGAGGACCGCCTGAAACGTAGTGTTCTTCAATCAGCGGGCTGCGGCGATAGTTGATAGCCAGTTGCGATGCCACATGGGCGATCCTTCTGCGAATCGACGGGAACTGCAACAGGAAGGATACGATTTTAGTCCTCACACGGTGCGCCGTAGAACCTTGTACGAAGAGCAGGCGTGTTCCTCGATCTGTCCATCGAATGATGGCATCATCGATCGGCTTGCGTTCCGCTTCATACGTTTGCAGCAGCGAAGGACTGCCGGCCTCACTGGCCGCGAGTCCGAACTTCCAGGCAAGGTTGAATGCGTCTTGAATTCCGGCGTTCATGCCTTGAGCGCCCAATGGGCTATGGACGTGGGCTGCATCGCCTGCGAGAAAGACACGGCCCTTGCGAAAATGATCTACGCTGCGATATGGGATGCGGAACGTCGATGTCCAGATCGGATCGGTCAGCCGCAAATGGCCCAGACCTCGCGTGTTCATGATCGACTGACATTGTTCGATCGTCGGCTCGGCGCCCCACTCGGGAGGCGGATCTGTGGCTACTAAGCGATGACGGCCTTCCGGCATCGGCAGCAGCGCCGTCAGTCCATTTGGGGCGAAGAACAGTTGCGCCTCTTGCGGATCGCCTTCGCCCTCCACCTTGATGTCCGCGAGCAACACTACATCGGTGTAACTTCCTCCCCTGAAGGAGAGGCCCAGTAGATGCCGAACCGTGCTATGAAGGCCGTCAGCGCCGACAATCCAATCTACGCGGTCCTCCAAAACTCGCCCGGCGCCCGAGCGAAGGCGAACAGAAACGCCATTGTCGTCCTGTTGAAGCGCAATGATCTCGGTTTCCCTCTCGACTCGAACACCCCGACGCATGGCATGGTCTTCAAGAAGGCGCTCCGTTTCATTTTGCGAAAGACTCAGTATGAATCGATAACGAGACTCCAGGGTATCCAGAGGCAACCGAGCGATCCTTTGACCGTCGCTGTAAAAGCTCAAGGCGCCAATCCAATGGCCTGCGGTCAGAAAATCATCCACCACGCCCATCAGATCGAACACTTCGAGCGTGCGAGCGTGAATTCCGATCGCCCGGGAGGCCAGCGATCGATGAGCTGTTTTTTCAATCAGACGGACCGAGACTCCATAACGCGCAAGCTCGTGAGCCATGACCAGGCCCGTCGGACCGGCGCCGACAACAAGGATATTCATATCCTTTTAGACGGCTCAAACAATCATGCAGCTTGCCGCTTGCGCTTTTTGCCGCGCGCTTCTTCAGCGATTTCCGCAGTCAGGCGCAGCAAGCCGTTTTTGAATTCAGCTTTGACTTTATCCGTGTCGATCTTCCTGGGCAGGTGAATTGAACGAAACATCTTGCCGGTTTCGAACTCGCAGTAGTGAATCATGCCTTTCTGCTCGTTGTGCCGGTGTTGAGTATCGGCCGTCAGCACGATATGTTCCGGAGTCACTTTGATTTCGATGTCCTTTGCTTCGACACCTGCAATGGCGGCTTCAAGCTGAAACTGGCCGTCCTTCTCAGACAATTCAAAAGCGGGTTTCCAAACGAGCTCGCGTTCGGCCTGGGTCCAGTTTTCGAGCTCGGAGCCGGCTACGCCTCCGTTTCGTTCAAAGATCTCGTATGCTCGCCGCATGATGCGGTCTTGCGTCTCCCGCACTTGATCAAGGATTGAAGTGGGTTTGCGAATCGGAACTCTTTCTGTCATTTTCGTGAACTCCATCCGGTGTGATTAGAATCCATTCCGGATCAACTGCATTCCTTGCACTAAAAAGAATACACCTGTTCATGAACGTTCGTCAGCGAGCGCAGTACGGGCAGCATAGAAACCACACATTCCGTGTACGCCGCCGCCGGGCGGTGTTGAAGATGAGCAGATATAAAGCCCTTTGATTGGGGTGCGGTAGGGTGAAGGCGAGAGTACAGGCCGTGCAAGAAGTTGAGGCAGGTTTTGCACGCCGCCATTGATGTCGCCGCCCACAAGGTTTGGGTTGTGAGCCTCAAGTTGTCGTGTTGTAAAGGTGTGCCGCGCCAAAATGCAGTCCAGGAAGCCCGGGGCAACCGCTTCGATTTGTGCTTCGATGCGGTTGGTCATGTCTTCGGTGGAACCGTTTGGGACATGACAGTAGGCCCACCCCGTGTGTTTGCCGGGCGGAGTGCGAGTCGAATCGAAAAGAGACGGCTGTGCGACGAGCACAAACGGCTTATCCGGATGCCTTCCCCGAGCCACATCGTTCTCGGCTGCCGCAATGGCCTCGAATGTTCCGCCAATGTGAACTGTGGCTGCACGCGCGCACCGGCTGTCCTTCCATGGAATCGGAGACGACAGCGCCCAGTCGATTTTGAACACACCTGACCCGTACCGATATTTTTGAAGCTTATGTCGATAGCGATCAACGAGGCTGCGACCGGCAATTTCGAGAAGTTGTCGCGGTGTGACATCGCACAGCACCAGGCGCGAACTGGGTAACTCGTCCAGAGAGCGCACACAAACACCGGTAACGATACGTCCTCCGAGCGAGCGCAGGCATGCTCCAAGCGCCTCGGATATCTGCTGGGAACCGCCTCTGGCCAGAGGCCACCCGACCGCGTGAGCAAGCAGCGTTAGAACAAGGCCGAATGCGGCGCTCGGCCGGTCCTCGAGCGGCAGCAGCGAATGCCCTGCCATTCCGGCAAAGAGAGCCCGAGCCCGTTCCTCTCGAAAATGGGCATAGGCGAACGCGCGCGCCGAACGCATCGCTTGCCAACCGAAGCGAGCAAGTAGCAGCGGATGAGCAGGAATGTGCACGGGCGCGAGTATTTCCGTGATCACTGAATCCCAGTTTTGAACCAGTTTCCCGAAGAGTTTTTGATATTTCACTGAATCGGCGCCCAGCATTCGCGCGGTTTCGACAACACTCCGTTCGGCAAAGACCGAACTCCCATCGACGAATGGATGCGCGAGGGGAGCCTCCGGCTGGATCCATTCCAGACCAAAATCAGCCAGAGGAAGGGTTCGAAAAAATGGTGAAGCAAGGCCGAGCGGGTGGATTGCGGAACAGATATCGTGAATGAATCCGGGAATCGTCAAACACGACGACTGCGCGCCGCCGCCGATGGAATCGTTTTTTTCAAACACACAGACGGACAAGCCGGCGCGTGCCAGTTCGATCGCGGCCGCCAGTCCATTCGGTCCGGAACCGATGACGATCGCGTCATACTCCATGAGTTCATTTTATCTTCTGAGATTGCGCCAACAACGGGTGTTCATGGATAGGGCTATACTGAATATAAGGAGCAGGAGGCATCCAATGATCATTTCGTTAAAAAATCTCACAATATTAATCGTCGATGATGATGCGGACACTTGCCATCTCTTGCGTTCGGTGCTGGAGGAAGCGGGCGCATGCGTTCTCGTGGCTCGATCCGTGAGTGCCGCACTCGACACGTTCCGCCGATCTCCGCCTCACGCCGTCGTCGCAGACATCCAATTAGGCGATTCGGATGGGTATGCGCTTATCAAAGCGATCCGACAACACAATATCGAATACCGGGGCTTCACTCTTGCAATTGCGGTAACCGGTTTTGCATGTCCCGAGGACGAAGAGAGAGCGATGGCCGCCGGTTTCGACGTCTACCTTCGCAAGCCCATCGACCTGACCGGCGTTGTGGATACCATCGCTGAAGTCCTGCATCGTCCGGACGAACTCGCTGCGTAAAGTGCAACTTCAAGCCCTGCCTGCTTTTGCGTCCGGCCCTGCAGCCATTCACGCGGACAAACGTCAAAACTGAATGACGCTGTATGGGTATCGCAAGCATAAACCCCGCAACCGGAAAACGGATCCGATCCTTTTCTCCGATATCCGATGCTGAACTGGATGAGAAGCTTCAAAAGGCATCGGATACCTTTCGTGTGTACCGGCACACAACGATTGCGCAACGCGCGCAAATGATGAGGCGCGCCGCGGAGATTCTGGAACGTGAAAAAGAATCCTTCGGGCGGTTGATGAGCATGGAGATGGGGAAGACGCTCCACTCCGCCATTGAGGAGTCCGAGAAATGCGCGCGGGCTTGCAACTATTTCGCCGAGAGTGCGGGAGGCTGGCTCGCCGACGAAGTCATCGAGACAGACGAGGGACGTTCGTCTGTGCATTACGAGCCGATGGGACCTGTGCTCGCCGTGATGCCATGGAATTTTCCATTCTGGCAGGTTTTTCGATTCGCCGCACCCGCTCTCATGGCGGGCAACGTCGGATTGCTGAAACACGCGTCGAATGTTCCGCAGTGCGCTCTGGCGATCGAAGACGTGTTTCGACGTGCGGGCCTTCCGGACGGCGCCTTCCAGACACTGTTGATTGCCACCGGTCAGGTGCAGCAGATTATCGAAGACTCGCGCGTTGTGGCGGTCACGTTAACGGGCAGTGAGAGAGCAGGCCGCGAGGTGGCCGGCAACGCCGGCAAACAGATCAAGAAGGCCGTCCTGGAGCTTGGAGGCAGCGACCCGTTCATTGTTATGCAGAGCGCAAACATGGATGCCGCCATCAAAACGGCCGTGAAGGCGCGCACGATCAACAATGGTCAATCCTGCATTGCGGCGAAGCGCTTCATCGTCGCGGATTCCGTTTACGACGAATTCGAACGCGGTTTTGTGGAGGGAATGGCTGCATTGAACGTGGGCCATCCGATGGATCCGGCTACCGAAATTGGCCCACTCGCCACCGACAAGGCCGTTCAGGATCTCGACGCTCAGGTGCAACGTCTGGTGAAAGACGGCGCTCGAGTGCTGACCGGTGGCAAACGCATCGGCGGTCCGGGCCACTACTACATGCCGACCGTTCTGACGAATATCGACCGGAATAGTCCGCCGTACCGCGAGGAACTCTTTGGTCCTGTGGCTATGCTCTTTCGCATTCACGATATCGACGAAGCCATCGATCTCGCCAACGACACGCCTTTTGGACTGGCATCGAGCGCCTGGACAAACGACCCTGCAGAGCAGAAACGGTTTATCGATGAAATCGAGGCCGGCCTTGTCTTCATTAATAAGATGGTGGCGTCGGATCCGCGTCTGCCTTTTGGCGGCGTGAAACACTCCGGCTACGGACGCGAACTCGGCGGACACGGCATCCGGGAATTTACAAATATCAAAACCGTGTGCGTTAGCGAGATTGCCTCAGATTCTTCCCGCATTGCAGCAGACTAGCCCGAAATTAATTCTCCATCTCCTGACCCAACTGGAACTCGACTGGCAGGCCCTCTCCCCAACCGTACTTTTGGCGAGCTAATGCTCGAACGTCTCCATACAAATCGGCGTCCCCATCGGGTTCGAGGACTCGGCCTGTAGCGATCCACCGGCGCCTGGCCAATCGGATTGTTACGGATGGATTCGCGAGAATGTTTTGCACCCACTGGGCTTTGTATCCGTGCTCGGCAAGAATGTAAATGTGGCCGTCGCGTTCCACGAACCAAATTTCGATTTCACGCGCGAGACCAGTCTTACGGCCGGTCGTCGTCAGATAGACGAATTGCTCTTTCGATTGATCATTCATTTCTTTGTTTAGCTTGCGCGATTCATCGCGAGTATGGTCTTCTCCATCCATGCTAACCGATGGTTATCGCATACTGGCCGGGACTCTCGCCTCACACCATCGTGACCCTCCCGACAACGTCGGCCGCTGGTTTCACGTGCACCTTTCCGTGTCCGCGCAAGGGCACAACTACGATTGCGCGATCGACGTAGACAGCCACCAGTCGAACACGGGAGTGGAATGGAGAGTCATCACGTTGAGGCCTCAAGAATGGTCCTCGATTACCGGGCTTCCACCGGGCCTCCACGCTCTGGCGAATAACGCAACCTCGGGTGCCCTCGACTACATTCGGGACAAGCGCCTGGTTCCCAGCCTCGGTTGTGTGTTTGTCATGATGCCGGACGCCGTGGCCCGACTCCTGATGGCTCTCGCCCAGGCAGCGGCGCAAAGCTGGCAGAGAGGAGACCACATCGCGGCAACTACCGCATTGGAAGGCATTCTCGAAGTCGGCAGGCCCGTCTACATCTTTGGGGAGCCGTTTCACACAGGACTCGGGCTGCACAACATTCACCAGAATCAGGGCGATCCGCTCGGTACGAGTTGGGCAAACGAGAACGGAATCTGGCAGGATGGCGGAACCATCATTCAGCGCTCGAGCGGCTCGCTTGTCGCATTCATCAGTAAATTCACGACCCAATCCTACAAAACAGACAATCAAGGGCATCCGTCACCGTAAAATATCGGGTACGCAAGGACAGAATCTGCTCCCACAACACCGCTACAACTCGTTTTTGGACAGTTTTAGAAGAAAAATGCCAAAAAAGTGCAAAATGCCCCGGGACATGATTTGCGACTTCTAGCGAGAGGCGGATTCAAGGGTTCTCGATGACTGTTGAGGCCGGAGGCGAGGATGATGGCAAGTGCGTGCGGCGGTGGAAGCTCATTCGACTTCACGTTCGGTAGCGTGACATCGGCTGGCATATCGCTCAGATCTCGGAAGATTTGGCGCCTGGGCATCAGAATAGCCGCGCATCCTTTGGGCGAGTATCCGATAAAGGCCGCTGGCGACGATCAATAGAACCATGTCGAACTCGATCTTGAGCTTCCCGGACTTGACGGCCGTCATCTGCCGGAAGCAGGCTGCTTCCCGGACTTGACGGCCGTCATCTGCCGGAAGCAGTCTGCTTCCCGGACTTGACGGGCGTCATCTGCCGGAAGCAGGCTGCTTCCCGGACTTGACGGCCGTCATCTGCCGGAAGCAGGCTGCTTCCCGGACTTGACGGGCGTCATCTGCCGGAAGCAGTCTGCTTCCCGGACTTGACGGGCGTCATCTGCCGGAAGCAGGCTGCTTCCCGGAC
>Ga0137394_10000039_pt1 | contig 86904 bp, 71 predicted proteins | sample czobulk116metaG_FD_108278 | JGI IMG/M metagenome (GOLD analysis project Ga0137394, IMG submission 108278) | Vadose zone soil microbial communities from Angelo Coast Range Reserve, California, USA - czobulk1.16 metaG | ecosystem: Environmental > Terrestrial > Soil > Vadose zone | place: USA...
CAGCGAGAGAAAATAGCGGCGCGCCGGCCGGAAATCCCCGAAGCCGGGCAGATTATTGAGCTGCAAAGTGGGCTCCGTGCGTTCGTCGTGGTTCGATATGAAATTGCCGAACACGATGTCACGCGACGAAAAGTTGTGATCGACGCGGCCGGTAAATTGATTTAATTTCCGCTTCCGCGGCGTAGTGGCCTGAAACCGGTTTCCGGCGTTAGCCTGGGGCACCAGGGCAAGGATTTTCTGAATGATCGGATTGGTCACGCTGGCCCGCTCAGCGGCAGTTGGAACCTGCGTGTTCAGGGTTGCCACTTCGCGGCCCTGCCGGCCTTCATAGCTATGAAAGAAGAAGGTCTTGTTTCGGATAATGGGACCGCCGATGGAATAGCCATAAACATTGCGTTTGAATGGCGGAATCGGTTGATCGGCCCGGTCGAAGAAGTTCTTGGCGTCGAGCTTCTCGTTGCGCACGAACTCCCAGGCGGAGCCATGCAGCGAATTCGAGCCCTGCTTGGAAATGGCGTTGATAATGATCCCGGCGTTGCGGCCGTACTCGGCGCTAAAAGCATTCGTTTGAACCTTGAATTCCTGAATGCTGTCGATGTTCGGCTGGAAGGTAATCTGATTCTGCACCATGTCGCTCAGGTTGATGCCGTCGAACAGGTAGTTCGTGGAATCCTCGCGCGTACCCGACGCGTTGATGCCCGAAATGCCGATGCCGCTTGGCGAAGCAAGAAAGGTGCGGCTGTTGGTCGAGGGAACCACGGTGCCGGCCGTGAGGAGCGCGAGATCGAGGAAAAATCGGCCATTGAGCGGTATGTCCGCAATCTTCTTGTTATCGACAACGTCGCCCAAAGAGGACGTCTCGGTCTGAACTGTGGCCGCTGCTGCCTCCACACTGACTATGGTTGAAATCTCACCGACCCGTAAAACTGCATCGACGCGGTTTCGCTGTCCCACAGCCAGAACGACGGGCGACAGTACGAATGTTTGGAAACCGGACAGCTCCACCTTGACGGAATAGTTGCCGGGCCGGACCGTTGGAAACTCATAGTTGCCTAACTCGTCACTGATCGCTGTGAGTTCCACACCGGTGTCGATGTTCTGAAGCGTCACCATCGCACCCGGAACTATCGCCTGTTGGGCATCTTTGACTGTGCCCACCAATGCGGCGTTTTGCGCCAGCGCCGGAATGGCTCCCAGGCACAGGCACACGATTGCTAAAAGAATAGAATGTTTTCTGCTCATCCCTACCTCCTCCGAAAATCGGCAAGCCTTTATCTTGTTGTGTCCTATCGAAAACGGCACGTGGACCTTCGCGTTATTTTCCAACAAACCCGGCCCGTACCTGAAACAATTTCGCAAGCCCGGATACTTCAAGGAGGCGGCCGAATTTCCTCAGTCCTGAAATTACCCGTAGCGTCACGTGTGCTAAGCTAGCAAAGCAAAAAACTCACCGAGAAGGGCACAATGTTCGGAACCCTGCGCTACATGTCGCCCGAGCAAATCCGGGGAGAGGTTGCCGGGTTCCCGTCGGATATTTTTGCTCTGGGTGTCGTCCTGTACGAGTTCGTGACCGGTCAACACCCTTTTCCATCCGAGTCGCAGATCGGCACCATGCACGCGATCCTGTCGAACCAGCCTTTTTCCCCATCCCACCTCAATCCGTAGGTACCGGCAAACCTGGACGCGTTAATCTTAGAAACACTTCAAAAAGATCCTCGCCTTCGGCCCAATGCATCCGACGTGGATACGGCCCTCAGTGAGCTCGGGAAGAAAGGCGCGAGCTCACCACCGGTTCCCGCACAGCGTACGGCGAAACGTCATACCGTAGGCCACGACAAAGAGCGGGCGGAATTGCAGGGAGCGTTCCATGGTGTAATGGCAGGCCGCGGATTGATGGTGTGCGTGTCGGGCGAGTCGGGCAAGGCAAGACGACGTTTATCGAAGATTTTCTCGCTGAAACGATCGTGAACGGCCAATCCTGCGCCGTCGCGCGCGGACGCTGCTCCGAGCGGCTGGCCGGCACCGAGGCCTATTCGCCGTTTCTGGAGGCGCTGGAATAATTCTGGGGACAGACTCCGAATTCCGTGCGGCTCTTCCTGAGCCGCTGTTCACGGAATTCGGAGTCTGTCCCCAGAATTATTCGAGCCCGCGTTATGATTGTGGCGATGTCGCGCCTGGAGACACTTCAATATCAGTTCAGCCGTCTATCGAAAACCAATAAGGCGTTCCTGATCGCGCTTGTCCTCCGAGTGGTGTATTCCCTGTTCGACGCAACGACGGGCTCTCAACTGCCGGGTGAGGGCCTGGTTGGGTTTGTCTTCGTCATCACCACGATCCTCTTCCTGTTTCGATCCTTTCCGCGCATCGTTCGAAGGCTGCTTTGGCGCGTGCGGCACCGGCTTCTCGTGACGTGGGTTTTGCTGGGTGTCGTTCCAATCATCCTGATTTGCGCCCTGGTGGCAGAAGGTCTGTACATCCTGATGGGGCAGGTTGTCGGCTACATGACGACCGCCGAAATCGCGCGGCAGAGCGAAGTGGTTCAAAGCTCCGCTCAAGCGCTTGCCTGGAGTTTGGCTCATCGCCGGGCCTCTGTGAGTGCGGCGATGTTGGTCGAGCCGTTCGTCCTGGAGATGTCTCAAGCACGACGCACTGAAGTCGGCGCCATCGTGCGCACGGGCGAGAACGTGTTCGCTGTCCCTGCCGGCGGTAGTATTCGTGATATCCCGGGATGGTCGAAACCGGATTTTGTCGGGTTGGTGAAAGACAAGCAGCGTTATTACTTTGGCGCACACGTGGGACCTCCAGGACTCAACAGGGAAACCCGAGGTGTTTCTCTACCAGGATGCCCCCGCCGGGTTCTTCAAGAACCTGCTTCCGAACGTTGCTACTGTTCTGCCGGACGTGGGAAGCGCACGGGCCGGAGGAATCGACATCCGTAAAACGGACGAACGGCGTTCCGGAGTTTCGATCAAAACCTCGAGATCATCGCCCGACGCGGATCCGGATATTCAGGAACCCCCTGCACCGGCAGGTCCCCGTGGATGGTGGGACATCGGCGTCAGCTGGCTGGTTCTGATGCCGAGTACGGACCTGGCGACGGGCAGAGGGAATGAGTCGGTTGCGATTGTCGTGTCGCGGCCATCACTCATCATCAACAAGCTGTTCAGCACGCTGGGAAATTTCGCTTTCGTTGCGGTGCTGCTGGTCGTCGTCACCGCATGCGTGCTGCTTGTCGTTGAAATCGTTTCACTGCTCTTTGGGGCCAAGCTCACTCGCTCGATCACCCGCGCCGTTGCGGACCTCTACGAAGGCACACGAAAAGTGCAGGCGGGCGACTTCTCCCATCGAATCCCGCTTCGAACCAAAGACCAACTGAGTGAGCTCGCCGGATCGTTCAACGCAATGACGGAGCGTATCCAGCACCTCATTCTGGAGGTTAAGGAAAAGGAACGCCTCGAAAACGAACTGGCGATCGCGCGCGACGTGCAGTCTCAGTTGTTCCCGAAGGAATTCCCGCGCTTGAAGACGCTCGAGCTGTGGGGCGGCTGCCAACCGGCGCGGACCGTAAGCGGCGACTATTATGACTTCGTGTCCCTGGGCTCCGACGGTGCCGCTCTCGCCATCGGCGACATTTCGGGGAAAGGGATTTCGGCAGCCTTGTTGATGGCTCATATTCAGTCCGCTTTGCGGTCGCAGTTGATGCATCGAAACAATGGCAGTGAAGAGCGCGCGGCCGGCCTCCTGGGGTCACCGTCCAGTATCCTCTCGATTCTCAACGATCATCTCTACACCAGCAGCCCGCCTGAAAAGTACGCAACCTTCTTCCTCGGCCTCTACGCCGATGAAGCAAGTCAGATGGTCTATACGAACGCCGGACACCTTCCGCCGATGCTCGTCCGGCACGGAGAGGTTCTGCGGCTGCCCGGTGAAGGCTTTCCCGTCGGATTGTTTCCGGGCGTTCACTACGATCAACAGACCGTCAATCTCGAACCCGGAGATTTACTGGTTGGATTTACCGACGGTGTTACCGAAACGCCGAATCGAGACGGCGAAGAGTTTGGAGACGTGCGGCTGACCGAATTACTGGTGCGCCACGGTTTAAAGCCTCTCGATCAAATAGCAAGTGAGATCAGCGACTCCGTCGCAGCCTGGACCGGCGATCTCGAACGTCACGACGACACGACGCTGGTATTGGCAAGACGTCTGTGATTTGTACTTCTCGATTCCGGCAGAACGGTTGTATTCTGCCGCCTGCCGGGAGGATTCCAGGATGTTACGCGGTACGACGACAACCGTGCTTTCGATAGTGTTTCTGGCGGCGGCAGCGCTGTTGCCGGCTTGCAGCAGGGCCAATACGCCGCCGGCCGGAACCGCGGGCGCGCAGGCGCCGGAGCGCACCAGGGAACAAATGATCGACCTCGGGCGTCAGCACAAGACCGCCTCAGAGCTCTATCAGGCGCTACGGGAGCAAGCGAAGGGCGGCCAGCGCCTGACCTCGAACAACCAGCCCGACTGGAACGGCGTCTACACGCGGGCGCCAATCCCGGGTTTTGCCTTCGATCCGGCTCAGCCCCCGAACGGCTTGCCGACAGCCAAACTGACCCCGGAGTTCCACGCAAAGATGCTGAAACGGATCGCAGACGCGAAACAAGGTATCGAGTGGGATCCGATCTCAACGTGTTCCCCGCCTGGCCATCCGCGCTGGCTGACCGAGCCGTTTCTGCGCGAGTTCATCGTCACGCCGGACCAGACGTGGCTGATCAACGAGATGGTCAACGACATCCGGCGGATCTACACCGATGGCCGGAATCACGTCCCCGAGGCGGACCGGTATCCGCTTTACAACGGCGACTCCATCGGCTTCTGGGACGGACAAAAGCTGGTCATTCACACGAATCAACTGCAAGCCGGCATCTACCAGCGTTCCCAGCCGGACTACACGGACCAGGTGGAAACCGTGGAGATCTGGCAGAAGGTTGACGACAAGGCGCTTGGCGTGGACGTTTGGGTCTACGATCCGCCGTCGCTCGAGGAACCATGGTACGCAAAGCAGTCGTACGTGAAGCTGAACGATCCGGACAAGAACCTGCGCATCCGTTACTGGAACTGCGCTGAGAACCAGAACAACAGCGTGTTCCAGACGGATAAAGGCGCGACCGAGTTTCGAGGTTTCACATTCACCAGGAAGGGAGAGAAGCCATGATCAAAACGACGGTGACCGCGCTGCTTAGCATCGGCGCCCTGGCCATGTTGGCGGTCCCGGGCCTGGCTCATCATTCCGGCGCCATGTTCGAGCAAGTGAAAACGATCACCATTGAGGGCGTGGTCAAGGAGTTCCAATTCACAAACCCCCACTCGTGGCTGCTGGTGAACGTAACGAACAAGGACGGCTCGGTCACGACGTGGGGATTCGAAGCCGAAGGACCGAGCACACTTCAACGTGCTGGTATCCGCCGCAGCGATTTCATGCCGGGCACCCGGCTGAAAATCACCGGGCACCCGATGAGGGACGGCAGTCCCGCGGCAGCCTGGGTGGACGCAATCCGAGCTGACGGCAAACGCTTCGACCCGCGTGAAGGCTTCAAGGTCAAATAAATTCCACAACATTCCGCCTGGTTCCCCAAGTGAGGCGGATCTGCGACAGAGGTTAGCCGCGAATTACGCGAATGACGCCAAATGGGCGCGTCCAAAAATTCTTTACGTGCCTATTTGGCGTCATTCGCGTAATTCGCGGCTAATCTCTGTCGCAGATCCGCCTTCAGCAAAAGAGCCACAAACTGAATAGAAAATGTGCGTAGCGGTCGCGGACCCATTTGATGCACAGTTGTCATGGCGCGTCTTGCAGCGGAGGTCTTCGATGTTTGACGTCATCTTTCTATCTCGCCTCCAGTTTGCCTTTACCATCATGTTCCACTATTTATTCCCGCCTCTGACGATTGGAATGGGTGTCGTCCTCGTATACCTCGAAGGAATGTTCTTACTGAAGCGCGAAACTATCTATGAAACAGCGGCGCGATTCTGGACGTCAGTGTATGCCGTGACTTTTGCGGTTGGAGTGGCCACGGGCATTGTCATGGAGTTTGAGTTCGGCACGAACTGGGCGGTCTATTCACGCTTTGTCGGCGACGTGTTCGGATCGGCTTTGGCGGCGGAGGGTATCTTTGCTTTCTTTCTCGAGTCGGGTTTTCTCGCTGTACTCGTATTCGGCTGGGATCGTGTGACGCCTCGCTTTCACTTCCTGGCGACGATCATGGTCTCTCTCGGCTCGATGTTTTCGGCGATCTGGATCATCGTGGCCAACAGCTGGCAGCAGACACCGGCCGGTCATCAGATCACCGCGGTGCTGCGCGACGGTAAACCGTGGATCGTCAACGGAGCGGCGGTCATGCGCGCCGAAGTTGTCGATTTCTGGTCGGTCGTGCTCAACCATTCCACGATCAACAGACTCACCCATACGCTGATCGGAGCTTTCCTCCTGGGTTCCTTTTTTGTTATGAGCATCTCCGCTTACTATCTGCTCCGGGGCCGTCACGAAGAGTTTGCTCGACGCTCCTTCAGTGGCGGATTACTGTTCGGCACGCTTGCGAGTATTGCCGCACTTATTTCCGGCGATCTCAACGCTCGAATGGTTGCTGCGCAGCAACCTGCAAAGTTTGCCGCATTCGAGCAGCATTTCACCACGGGTCCAGGGGATTTGCTCTTCATTCCCGGCGGATTGAGCCTTCTGCTGTACGGAGATTCACGCGCCGAAGTCATGGGGCTGGATCGAATTCGTCCCGAATATCGCCCCCCGGTCATGATTTCTTCGCTTAGCTTTCGCCTCATGGCTGCGCTCGGAATGTCCTTTATCGCGCTGACGGTTTTTGCGTGCTGGCTTCGCTGGCGCGGAACGCTCTTCGACAAGCGATGGCTGCTATGGATTTTTGTGTTCGCCGTCGCTGGAGCCGTTGCGGCAAATGAACTCGGATGGGCCGCCGCCGAAGTGGGCCGCCAACCGTGGATTGTTCACCCGAACGTTGTTCGAGATACTTCAGGGCGGCCTGTCCTCGATACCGAGGGCTTTCTTCGGTACCGGATGGAGGAGGGGCTGCTCACGCGAAATGCTGTCTCCGAATCCGTCGGCGGAGGCGAGGTGCTCGGGTCACTCCTGATGTTCGGTTTTATTTACGCTCTGCTGTTCTGGGTGTGGATCTACGTACTCAATGACAAGATCGCAAAAGGGCCGCATCCGGTTCAAATTCTCGACCACACGACAGCCCAAAACGTTCTCGCGTCTGCCGCGGGCCGAACGCTGCATGAAGAGTCTATGTCTGAAGCAAAGGAGCCATAGCGTATGGATCTGCACGCCGTGTGGTTCATTCTTCTGGGTGCTCTGCTTGCAGGTTACGCTGTCCTTGATGGGTTCGACCTCGGCGTGGGTATCCTCCATTTACTCGCGCGGACGGACCGGGACCGGCGGCTCTTCATGAACGCCATTGGCCCGATCTGGGATGGAAACGAAGTGTGGTTGATCACGTTTGGCGGCGCGCTGTTTGCGGCGTTTCCGATGGCATACGCCACAATATTTTCCGGTTTTTACGTTGCATTCATGACTTTGCTTTTTGCCTTGATCTTCCGCGCCGTCTCGATTGAATTCCGAAGCAAAATGACATCGGCCGCCTGGCGGCGTGGCTGGGACTTCGGTTTCTTCGGATCGAGCCTGCTGGCGAGCTTTTTGTTTGGCGTCGCCGTGGGCAACAGCATGATCGGAATTGCCCTCGACGAGCGTGGTGTCTTCATCGGCAGGATTGTTGATCTGTTGAACCCTTATGCCTTGATGGCCGGGCTGACCGTCGCCTGCATGTTTGCGATGCACGGCGCGATCTACCTGGTTTTGAAGATTCCGCGGGGTGAAGCGCAAGATCGAGTGCGCAACTGGATCTGGCACACCTGGGGATTGTTCCTCGTTTTCTACGTTCTCGGCAGCATGTACACCCTCGTCGCCATTCCGAGGGCAACCGCCAATTTCGCCGAACATCCATGGGCGGGGGCCGTGGTGGTTTTGAATGTCCTTGCCGTGGCAAATATTCCGCGGAGCGTCTTCCGAGGGAAAATGCTTCAGGCCTTTATCTCGTCAGGCGTGACGATCGTGGCTCTCGTGTTTCTTTTTGGGATGGCGCTGTGGCCAAACCTTGTCACGGCCAGGAACGATCCGTCACACAACCTGACGATCTACAGCGCCGCATCAAGCCCAAAGACGCTTTGGATCATGTTTCTCGTCGCGGTCATTGGCTTGCCTTTCGTCCTGACGTACACCATCGTCGTGTACTGGACCTTCCGCGGCCGGGTCGAGCTTCGCGAGCATAGCTATTGAAATCGTTATATTGCGCGAAGCGCATCCGAATACAGCCGCGTAGCGGCGACAGAATGTGGCCCCACGCGTCAGCGTGGGGTATACATTGCAATTCAAGGTTAGCCCCGCGAGGGGCGGAAGATTCTTCAGAACCACGGTTGCTCTTGAGGAGCTCGTAAAATCGAGGTCTACCGGGTCCCCACGCTGGCGCGTGGGGCTACATTCTGTCGCCGCTACGCGGCTGTATTCGGATGCCTTCGGCAACTTTGAACACGTCATTCCGGCACTTTCCCGCGCAAAGGAGGAGTAGGGATGCGGTCCGGCGGATAAAGGCTCGGAAGCCTTTCGCTTCGATATACGAGCCAGCCGACGATTGCGAGTCGCGAAGGATCGCCGATAACCAACTCAAGGACCTTCTCTGCCGGTTGTGTGTAGGTGACTTCCACAATGCGCGCCCATTGAGTGGTGCCGGAGTCGCTTTCGGAGTTGTTCCCGTTCGCGTCGAGGTCCCGCGCCCCGTCGGTGATCAGGATGTTTTTCGTCAGCGGGAGTTGATCGGCTTCCCCGATAATTCTCGAGAAGAACATTTCGTCGCCCGGTCCGCCATAGGACCATGTTTGAGAAACCGTCCGGGTTCTCGGATCGATGCGATACTCCACGGCCCGGCTATAGCTTTCCTCCAGGGCCATTTTCGGCTCGAAAGGTTCTGCCCGATTGTTGCCGTTGTCAAACAAGAGCAGGGTGCCACGGGAAGTCATCTCAGGAGCGTGTTGGTGAAAAGGCCACTCGAACCGGCCGGCAGGCTGAAGCAGAAAGGAACTCTGAGGCGCGTTCCAGCCATTGTGGGTTCCGAGTATCCATACGATTTGACTCGTCCGGCGGGCGATCTTGACCACGGCATCCTGATGTCTCAGAGAAACAATGAAAGAATCATCCGACGCGTCATAGCTCACGGCATTGGCGTGGGCCCAATCCCGAGTGCCGGCAAAGGAGTTTCGATACGTCAAATCCCAGAATCCGAGCAGCGAGTCGTAGCCGATTCGGTAAGGACTCAGAAGGTCGAGAAGACGCCATTGATTCACGACCCGGCCATCTCGCTCAAATTCGACAATCACGTCGCCCACGACGTTCGCCGAACTCACTGGCGCACGCGGATCCGTTTCGCTTGACGGATAAGCATCGTAGCGGCGGACCTCAGTGCTTAGCGTCAGGAGATTTCGCCACGGCAATTCGGCCAATTCGTGATGAAAGGTGTCCACGTCGACCGGTACTGCCGAGGAAGCATCGACTGCCGTGCCCAGTCTGAGGGGACGCCACTTCCGGACGACATTTCCCAACATGTCCATTTCCACAGCATCGGTACCGTCCAGAAATAGAAGATTGCCGTTACGAAGGCGGCGAGCATCGGTAATCATTGCGTCACCGCGGTAATACCACACCACTTTCCCCTCTCCATCTACCGCCAACAACGCGGAGAGTCCGCGGTCGGTTCTAATAATGTTGAAGAGAGTCACTCCCGGCTCCATTCGCAATGTCTGGTGGACTCTGGCTTCGATCGGAGGAAAATCGGCGGGCAAAGGATCCGTCAGGATCTCCATGGACACAGAGGGCGCGGAGCGATTGCCTGCAGCGTCGATCAGGAATATCCGCACCTGATTTCGCCCGGCCGCATGCAAGCCCAGTATGGCAACGGCATGCTCGGTTTGAAGTTCACGGTCGGCGTAGAAAACCCTTCCATCATTGATTTGCAGGGCCACGGCTGCCGGCTTATCGGACCTGAAAGTAACGATTGAGGCGAGAGGAACGCGAGGATTCGGATTCCGCGTTACCGTGGGATTCGTTGCGAATTGAGGTGGAGTGCGATCGTGAGTAGCGGCAGGCGCGCTGATCCATATAAGCAAAGACAGGCAAATGACAACCAAAGGCCTGAGCGAAAATGTCATCGCCTGAGAATACTCAATTCTCCCCGCGATCACTATCCATTCGGATAGTCTCACCGTCTTCGGAAAAATTCGGGAGCAATTTGCCGTTATCTGCGGTTGGAGGCCTCCCGCCATGCTCACCTCCCAAAAGATGCTCCATCTAATTCGCATGTACGCGGCGTAAAGCTGACAGGGAGGACAAGAAAATGGGAAAGAGATCAGGTTTTTCAATCAACGCGATTGTTTTGGTTATGGTTTTGATGGCTGCAATACCAGTAGTGGCTTCACCGGGCGATACGGCCCGTATATCGGATTCCACCGTGAAGGTTCTTGTCGAACGCGAACTGGCGCGTCGAGGTCTTGCGAAGAATGAGATTGAAGTCGCAGTCGAAGATCACATTGCGACACTTTCAGGCTCGGTCTCCACGCTGGCCGAAAAGGAAAGAATTGCGGAAACAGCGCGGAAAGCCTACGGAGTCTCCCTGGTGGAGAACAACCTCGGAGTTCGTGTCGCCGGCGACAAGGACATTGCTGAAGCGGTTCGTAAAAGTATCGTGACCCATCCGTACTATGGAGCTTTTGACTGGATCGAAGCGCAGGTTAATGATGGCATGGTCACGCTAGCCGGTTCGGTTCGCGAGCCACTGCGCAAAAGTGAGTTCGAGAACAGGGTGATGAATATTGCCGGCGTTTCGAAAATCAGCAACGAGATCAAAGTGCTGCCGCTTTCCACCTACGACGACGAGATCCGCCTTCGAGCCCTCAGGACGATCTACGGAAGCTCGACATTGAGCAGGTACGCGCTTGGAGCCAATCGTCCGATTCATATCATCGTCGAAAACGGGCGGGTCGTGCTGAAGGGAGTCGTCGCCAATACGATGGACCGGCAGGTGGCAGAGTCCCTGGTGCGAACCAACTTGCTTGCATTCGATGTCAGGAACGAGCTTCAGGTTGAGATGGCCAACTGAATCAGACTGATCACAAAAGGCGGCCGCAAAGGGCCGCCTTTTTCGTTTTAAGTCTGAGGAAAACTCCCCGGCTGGACCCATCCAATCTCAGGTTTTGGTATGCTGAAAGTGTCCACAATGACGTGGTAACAACTGGAAGGAAGTACGTTGATCCGTAGACAGACCTCCTGGTGGATCAACTGGACCGGCGCCGCGTTCATTTCGTTCGTCCTGGGACTCCTGGTGCTGGTTCCGGTTGTCCAAATCATCCATAGCCATTACCTGCGGGTACAGATTCGTGAGTACGCCCAGCCGGCCCAAAAACTCGTCAATGAGATTGACGCCGCTCTTTCACATAGCCTGTCGGACATCCTTGGATTTCAGGATACGGGTAATACTGAGTACGCGGGTCTTTATCGGCAACAACGCGCAATCATCGTTGAAAAGGTCGCGCAACTCGAAGGATTGATACCAAACCTCGGACCCGGTGCTGAAGTTGATTTGAGGGCGCTCCGGAGATCTGTCGACGCATGGCACCAGGACATTGAAGCTCACGGGATGGTATCAACCCAGCTTCCTCCGAGCGAGTTCCGCGAGCGGCTGCACGACAGGGACTATTTCCTGCAGGCCGCTCACCAGGCTGCCGCGGACTTCGGGCAGGGACTGGCAATCTGGCAGGAAGAAAAGCTGGAAGGTATCGCCCAGACGGAACGTCTGAGCTCCAGCATCACGGCCATTCTAGCCGTTCTCGCAATGGTATCGATTCTCCTGATCCAAAGAATCGTGCGCCAGTTGAGGCACACAACAACCGACCTGGAGCGGCGCGCAAATGAGGAGGAAGCGCTGCGGGAAGTAGCGCACAGCCTGACAGTCGCGCGAAGCCTCGACGATGTTCTGGATCGCATAACGCATTCGGCCGTGCGCGCCGTCGATGCAGACGCCGTTTACATTGAATCCACCGATCCGGAAAATAACGAAGTTACTCTCATCGCCGCGCATGGTGAAAATGTTCTTGGTGTCGGAACCAAGGGGCCGTTTATCGGATCGTTTGCCGAAGACGTCCTCCGCACGTCACGTCCGAAAATCGTCGATCACGTCACTTCCGAAGCTCCATCCGTGCTTGGTGTGCTGGCGCAAAATTGCGGAGACTGCTCGGCGATCGTCGTTCCGCTCATTTCTGAATCGGAGCCGCTGGGGGCGCTGGTTCTCGTGCGGCCCCAAGCCAGGAAGTTCTCGGCTAAAGAACTTCCGCGCGTCCGCGTTTTTGCCGATATGGCGGCCGTCGCAATGCGCCGAGCCGCGACAATAGAAGAGATGCGAAAGCTGCACGACCAGGATCATTTTCTGTCGGAGGCCGCGAAAATCCTGGCTTCCTCCCTGGACTACGAGTCCATTCTAAAAAAAGTCGCACAGCTTGCGATTCCCGAAATTGCGGACTGGTGTGCAGTCCATCTCGTGGAGGACAACGGCAGAATCCACACTGCCGAGGTCGCTCACGTTGATACCAGGAAGCTCGTGTTTGCCCAGCAGATACAGGAGGATTATGAACCACGCGTTGAGCGCGACGTGGGCGCATTTCGCGTGATTCGAACGGGTCAGGCCGAACTGTATTCCGAATTTACGGATGAACTGCTGAGGAGTGTGGCACAGGATGCGAGACATCATTCCTTACTGAAACAGCTCAACCTGAAGTCCGCTATGGTCGTGCCGTTGTCCATCGGTAACCGGATCATCGGAGCTCTCACGTTTGCCTCGGAACAAGCCCGGCGGTACGCTCCTGAAGACCTTGCGCTGGCTGAAGAAGTGGCGCGGCACGCCGCGTTCTCGATTCAGAATGCCCGCCTGTATGCGGAATCGCAGCGCGCGTTGCGCACGCGAGACGAGGTGCTGGCGGTGGTTTCCCATGACTTGCGGAATCCGGTGAGCAATATCGATATGACTGCTTCCCTGCTCCTGAATTCATCCCTGCCCGAAGACAAACAGAGGGATATGCTCGAAATCATCAAGCGCTCGTCGACACGCATGAATCGTTTGATTGAAGATTTGATCGCCGTTGCGCGTGTTCAGGCGGGACAGCCGATTCCTTTGCAGATTCAGTCTGAGAACCCCATCACGATCGTCGAAGAGGCCTGCCAAAGCGTAACCGTGAAGGCTCTTTCCAAATCAATACGACTGGCCCGCGAAGTGCCTCCCGCGCTTCCGCTCGTTAAAGCGGATCGCCATCGGGTGTTTCAGGTGCTCCTGAACATTCTGGATAATGCGTTGAAGTTCACTCCTGAAGGCGGAAACATCATCGTGCGCTGCGAAGCGTTTGAACAGCAGGTGCGCTTTTCAATCCGCGATACCGGTCGCGGAATCGAGCCATACAACCTCGGCCGGATCTTTGATTTGTTCTGGCAGGCCAAGGTGACCGCGCATCTCGGTGCCGGCTTTGGATTGGCCATCGCCAAGTCCATCGTCGAACAACACGGCGGCGCCATCTGGGCGCAAAGCCAGCCCGGCGCCGGAAGCACGTTCTTTTTCACCCTTCCTCAGGCCGGCACCAACGAAACATCGGCCGATGAAAGGCAGGCCAGCTAGGGAGTTGATAAACGCGGGCTAAAGCCCGCGACTACATTTGGGGATCAACCCTCTCATGACGAAATACCGACGCGCTTTCCTTACTGCGGCGATTTTTATAGGTGTTGGACTGGCGGCCGACTTGTGGGGACCGCGTAAGGCCAGCCTCCGCCAGTTTGATCCCGGGGATGTGGCCGGGATGGAAACGGACATGTGGCAGTCCTACTACAGCGGGCAACGGCTTCGGCTTTTCAATCAGCTTGCTTCTCTTTTGCGCCGGCAGTACCGACTGCCGCCGCTGCGATCTTACGTAGTGGCCTTTCACGGAGCGAAAGCAGCATTCGTTTTCAAAGATGGCGCCAACCGGACGGATTACGAACGCGCCTTGCCCGATCTTCTGGACTACTACCACGCGATCCGGCGCATCAGCGATACTCCGTTTAACGCCGATCGCGCCGCGCGCCTGGAGCTTGAATGGTGGGTGGTGCATCGCGAACGCGACAAGCGCCCGCGCACGGATCTCGCTGAAGCGGTTGCGGCCCTCGCAGCAGAAATCTACGGTTCGCCTGCCGCTCAATTTCAGGATCATGGCCGATACCGAGCGGAGGCCATGCTCGCACGCGACCAGCTTGCCGGGCGAAATGATGTTACTGAGGCCGACTGGCAGAAAATCCATGAACTTTTGGACCTTTCCTGGCAGTCGTTGTGGAAAGCCGTGAATCCAGCAGTTCCCTCTCCGTGATCCGTCAACTGTCACAGCAACTCCCTACGTGTATCTAACGGTTGGCGGATGCGTAGCGGTCCAGAATATTTTGAACCCATGGTATGCTGCCGCAATATCGGAGGCGAATCTTGCTGAGAACAAAGCCGGCGATTCTGGTTTCGGGAGTCGCTCTGATCCTCACCGCCGCCCCTGCCTTTTCGCATCATTCGTTTGCCGCGGAGTACGATGCTGCAAGGCCTATAGCTCTCAAAGGAACAATCACAAAGGTGGACTTCGTAAATCCCCACTCCTGGCTGTATATCAACGTTACCCAGGACGGCAAAGTGGTGAACTGGGCCATCGAAATGGGCTCACCGAACAATTTGATACGCCGCGGAGTGAACAAGAACTCGGTCCCGGTCGGAACCGAAGTGTCTGTGGAGGGTTATCGCGCCAAAGACGGCTCGCCTACCGCCAACGGCACGACGATCCGGCTGCCCGACGGTAAACAACTCTTCGCTGGATCTTCTGCCCCGGGCGCTCCCGGCGGTGAAAGAGGGCGATGAAACATGCCCATCTTTCTGAGTATCGTTAGTGCTGGGTTTTTGGCCCTGGTGGTGTTGGCGATGGTGATGTTTCTTTTCTTTCCGGTTTTCGGAATAGTGCTGAGACAGTCCGACACCGCCCTGCTCATATTGGCCGCCTTTTCCTATGGCAGTGGGTTTCTTCTTTACGCGCTGGCCCGAAGACAGGTCCGACTGGATTTGGAATTGAGACAGCCCCTCAAAGATTTGGGATCGGAAGATGTGCGCAAACAGCTGGAATCCAGACGGAACGCGCGCGCGGAAAATTTCTGGAAACGGCTGGCAGCCGGTCTGATGATACCTGGCCTGGCATCAGCGATCGTAATGCTCTTCACCCAGGTAAACTGGCTTCCCGCCCGCGACACCACATCCATGTGGTGGCTGCTCGTGACCTCCAGCCTCCTTGGCGGACTCGCTGCTTTTTTCCGCCCAGCAGGAAGTGGCCGACCGAAGCGCGCGGATTGAGAAACTCATCCGCAATAAATGCAGCGTGGTCCCAATCCGGATGGCAACCCATCACAAAAAAGCGCGGTTCTTCCAGCGCTGTTGATCGGCAACCAGGCAATTACAGCGCTAACCAACCACCGTCCACGTTCAGCGTCTGGCCTGTTACGAAGGAAGCTGCATCAGAGGCCAGGTAGATTGCGGCGCCTACAATTTCTTCGGGTTTGCCAAGACGCCCAAGGGGAACCTGCCGCAGCAGAGCATCCCGGCGCGCGACGTTTCCGCTCAGGCCTTTGGTCAAGTCCGTCTCGATATAACCCGGTGAGATCGCGTTGACCAGGATGTGATGCGGCGCCCATTCCACGGCAAGCACTCGCGTCAGTTGATCGACGCCGCCCTTCGCGGCGCAGTACGCAATCAACCGGGGAAGCGCAACCTGGCCGCCGATGGAACTAATGTTGATGATCCGGCCTGACTTTTGAGGGATCATCACGCGCCCCGCTGCCTGGCAGCACAGAAAAACACCCTTCAGATTGACGGCGATCACCTCGTCCCACTCCGCTTCTGCCATCGTCTCAGGCGGCTTGAAGTGCGGAGATATGCCGGCACTGGTGACGAGGATATCGAGGCGGCCAAATGTTGATAGGGTTGTCTGTATCAGACGGTCGATATCCGCAGCCTTGCTGACATCGGCGGACACCGCAAGGCTCTTGCCTCCGGCAGAAGCGATCGCGCCGGCCACAGCCTGCGCCGTTTCCGGATTCCGTCCGTTGACTGTCACCGCCGCGCCGGCGCCGGCCATCCCTTCAGCGATCGCCCGGCCGATACCCCGGCTGCTGCCGGTCACAACAGCGACCTTCCCCTCCAGCGAAAACTGTTCGAGTCCACTCATAAAATTCGCGGAAAATGGGGTCGTAGCCCTATTTACCCACCTGCCATCCATCTCGCATAACTCCTGGCGCGTTCCCGATCATATTCCCGAAGAATGGTGAGCTTCTCAGCTTCAAGCGAACCCTCGGCGTGGATGGCGAGCGCTGCCTGGTAGCCGCCGAATTCGCCGGTGGTGAGGTCCGAGATCAGGTTGATCGTTCGTAGCCGCTGCTCACCGGACACGCCGGCGCCCCCGAGGTAGTGATCAATATACTTGCCGGTTTCCGGATTTTTCAGATCTTCCTCACCAGGCCCGGTGACCAATAAACCGCCGGTAAGATCCTGTACATGCATCAGGGCCTGATGGTAGTTGGAAGCAAAGTGCAGTTTGGCGATGTTCACAGCTGCAGTGTTCGGAACGGCGACGCCGTCCTCGATGCTGCAGTGGATGGCGGCCATCTTCGTCAGCATCCGCACCGTCTCGGCGTAGCTGATCAACCAGGTGAGCTTTTCCCGGACGTGCCCGGCGCGTTCGATACCGTTTTGCTCGGCTATCAAGAGAGCGCTGCCGACCAGCAGATCCAGCAGCGGAAGTTTGTAGGAAATCGCAGTGAAACGATGAAACTCGACGAAGGCCCTGGCCAACGGGCCCGCAAACTGCCACTCACCGTCCATGAAGACGCGTTCCTTCGGAACGAAGACGTCATCAAAGATCGTCAGCGTCTCCATCATCTTGTGGCGGGAACTGATGGGGTGAGTGAAAGCGCTGGTGTGGCCCGCGCCATAAGGGCTCGCGATCTGCTTAAGGCCGGGCGCGTTCAAAGGAATGCAAAAGGCCACTGCGTAGTCCTTATCGGCTTCAGTCAGATTGCGCGTCGGAATGACGAACAGCTCATTTGAATTGGGTGTCACGGACGTGTGAACTTTCGCGCCGCGCACGACGATGCCGCCTGGCTTGCGGTCGACCACACGGACGTAATAATCGGGATGAGCCTGCTCGGCAGGTCCACGGCTGCGGTCGCCTTTCACATCGGTCTGCGCAACCGCCATCGCCAGATCGTTGTTTCGGCAATGTTCGTGGATCGCGCGAACGCGCGGGAGATACGGCGTGCCAAGCTTTTCTTCCATGGCCTTCGCGATCAAATCAAGCGCGAAGAGGCAATCGGTGCCGATCTCCTTGATCAAAACCACAAGCGTGCGTCCGAGACGAGTCGAGGTCTCGATCAATTCGCTTCGCTTTTGAAGATCTTCGACGTTCGCGGGAATCTTGAAGTACCTGCTGTATTCCTCGCCTGTCCTGGGGTCTTCATACACAGCCAGAGCGCGATGCTCCGGCTGGTGTGCGATTTCGTAGTCAATTGCAGCGTGATTGACGGCAACGCCGATAACCGGATGCTTCGTGACGTCCTCCACGCGCTCGCCGCGGAAATACACCACGCGTCCATCACGCAAACTCGCTTTATACTGGTCGACTGTCCGCAGCCCCATGGTCCGTTCCTCCCGGGGTTTTCAACTCCCGGCTCCGCAGGACGTATTTTCGAATCTTTCCGGTCGATGTTTTCGGAAGCTCGTCTACAAACTCGATCCGCCTCGGACACTTGAACCCTGCAAGTCGCTCGCGGCAGTACGTATGCAGGGTCTCCGCGGTCAAATCCGCGTTGGGCTTCAGGACCACGAAGGCTTTCGGTACTTCGCCAAAACGCTCGTGCGGACTGGAGACAACGGCAACTTCCAACACTGCCGGGTGTGTGTAGATAACGCGCTCGACCTCCAGTGTGGAAACGTTTTCTCCGCCGGAGATAATGATGTCCTTGGCGCGGTCCTTGACTTCCGCATAACCATCCGGATGAAGAACGGCAAGGTCACCGGTATGGAACCATCCGCCGCGGAATGCATTCTCAGTTGCCTGCGGATCCCGGTAGTAACCTTTCATGACACCGTTTCCGCGGATGACAAGCTCGCCGACCTCCTCGCCGTTCGGTTCGACGCCGGTCATGTCTTCGCGCACGACACGCTGCTCCACCATCAGATCCGCCACGCCCTGCCGCGCCTTCAATGCGGCCTGCTCTGCAAACGGCAGTGTGTCCCATTCCGGCTGCCATTGGCAGAGAGTGGAAGGGCCGTACGTCTCGGTCAGCCCGTAAAGATGGATAACCTTCGCTCCAATCGACTCGGCATTACGGATCACCTGCGGGGCCGGCGCGGCGCCACCTGTCATGATCGTGAGTTTCGCAGACAATGTAATTTGATTCGACGCGGCATAATGGGCGAGGTCGATAAGCACGGTGGGGGCGGCGCAAAGATGCGTGATCTGTTCGGTTTCTATGATGCGAAACACGTCGGCGGCGACCGGCCGTTCCAGGCAAACGTGCGTGCCGGCGGCCGCGGTAATTGCCCATGGATAACACCAGCCATTGCAATGGAACATCGGAAGAGTCCAGAGATACCGGGTCGCGGCGGTCAACTCAACTTCAACCACAGTACCCAGCGCGTTTAAGTAGGAACCCCGATGGGTATACATCACTCCCTTCAAATGCCCCGTCGTGCCGCTGGTGTAGTTCAGGGAAATCAAGTCGTTCTCGTCTTCTATCCCGTAAGCGGCTTCCCGATCAGAGCCCCCTGCAAGAAGATCGTTGAAGGAAAGGTCCGCGCCAAAACCGTACTGATCCGCTCCAGCGGTGATGACCGCTCGCAATTCAGGACACTCGCCTCGTAGTTCGCGCAGGTTCGGAAGTAACGAGGGATCCACCACCAGCGCTGCAGCCCCGGCGTCACGGAGGATGTAGAGAATCTCGCTTCGTGCCAGGCGTGTATTCATCGCGACGAGCACGGCGCCGCTCATGGGGATGCCAAAGTGAGCAGTCAGCAACGGCTCGCCGTTCATGGCGAGGAATGCCACGCGATCGCCAGGGTTAATGCCGAGGGCAGCCAAACCGGCTGCCATGGACCGGGCCCGTTCGAGAAACTCGCGATACGTAAGCCGTGTCTCCTGGCTCACGACCGCAGTTCTTTCCGGAAACACGCGCGCGCTGCGTTCCAGAAATGAAACGGGCGTCAGAGGTCGGCAATTGGTTCGCTCCATGAATTTCGTACCGCGATTACACGCCTGACGCGGAACGGCCTGATCAGGGCCCGATCAAGGCCCGATTAAGGAACGAAGGGCTTTGTCAGGGTCAGCGGCTCGTCGCCCTTCATCATGAGCACGGGCGCCGTGTTGTTGTCCTGGCAGACGTATTCAAAAAGTTCGATGTTGCTGCTCCAGCGGAAATTGAACCCGCCCGACCAGGGTCTGGTGTAGACGTTGGGATCGTCGATGAGCACTTCATACTTCATGACATTGAAATCTGTCCGCGTGAAGCGCTCGACCGTACGAAGTTTTTCGGTATGCGGAAGGCCTGTCCGGTCGAGCCAGAAGTCCTCGCTGTAACCCACGGTCTCAACGACCAGCGTTTCGCCTTCCCATCGCCCGACAGAGTGACCATAGAAACTGGGCCGGAGGTCTTTGGGATGAGGCCGGCCATCCATATAGATGAGGCGGAACGTGTGAGGTCCGCCGACATCAAAGATGTAAATCCGCTTCAGGTCCGGCATCTGCACAATGTCGACTCCATAAGGCGTCTGGAACTGTCGCGAGACGCCCGAAGCCTTACATCGCGTATGCGGTTCCAGTTCGTGAATTTGCCGGTCGTCGTAGAGCGCCTTGGCCCAGGGTTGAAAGGGAATCGTTTCCACCGGTGCCAGTGTGGAGCGGCGCCCGAGGTCGGTTCGATCCAGCGGGAGCCAGAGTCCCCGTTCTTTTGAAGTGATGCCGAGATTGACCGTGCCGTCCGGAAAGTGCTCGACCGGCTTCGGCGGGACGACACGGCGGCCCCGGCCCGCCGGAGGAGCGTCGCCTTGAGCCGATAATGATTTTGCCAGTAACGGCGAGGAGATCAATGCGGCCGCCAGCAACAAGCGATAGCTCACGTTCATGGTCTGTTCTCCACACAAAAGTAGATGGGTAGCTCTTCTCCCGCAACCCAACGAAGTGTCCAACTGCTCGACCAGGGTTTTGTATAAGCGCCGGGATCATCAATATTAACTTCGTACTTCAACGTGTCAAAGTCGGGACGCGAGAGCCGTTCGGTCATTCGAAGCTTTTCGGTATGCGGAAGACCACCGTTCGAAAACCAGAATTTCTCGTTGAAACCGGCGGACTCGATGACGAACGTGTCGCCGTCCCATTTACCGACCGAACGCCCATAGTACAGGGGATTGTCCGCGTCGCCGGCCAGTTGACCCGTGAGGGCCCGGCTGTCTGTGTTGATCACGCGAAAGTTCCGATTGCCGCTTCCAATGAGAACGAAAATGCGCTGGAAGTTTCGATCTTCGACAAACTGCAATCCGTAGGGAAGCTGATATTGCCTCGGGCCGCCCGGCGGGGTGCAATAAAGAAACATCGGATCGTCTTTCAGGAAATTGCGCTGCCGCAATTCATACAGGTCTCGCGCCCAGCGCTGAAATGGCGCTACCTTGTCCACGTCGGCGATGTTCCGCAAAAGACCGTATGCATCCACCGGAACGCCGGCTCCCTGTTGCATAAGCGAAGTCGCGCTCGGATAAGCCCAGTATCCGGTCCCACCCGCCGGCGGACCCAACCGCGGCTTTCCATCCGGCCAACGTGGAGTCGGTTGCGACTGCTTCACGACCGGCGGCGTTGCCGGCGGCGCATCGAATACCTTTTTGCCGGTGCCCGTCAGGACGACGGAGCGTGCCCAAACCTGAGAACTCCCATCCCGCGCGACTATGCCGTCAACTTTTACTGCATCGCCCGGCTTCGCGGACTCACGCGTCCAGCCGGTCCGCTCCAGATCAATGGTGCTCTCCAACTCGACCGCCCAGTTCACCACTCCTGTCGCGCTTTGGACATTCATCATCAGGTGCGCGTGTGGATTCTTCCACTCCACGGACGTCACAACGCCGTTCAGCGTCAGGGGCTTCTTGTCGTCGAACTTGCTCAGGACCGCGTGGTGCAGGAGAGCCAATAAAACAAGGCCGAAAGTCGTCAACGTCGTCCTCCCTTGATCGCCAAGAATATATCCGCCTGAATTGTCTTTGCAATGTGGAACGGTCTGCTGACCGGGGGCCACGTTAACACCGCCCTTCTGCGGAGAAAAGACATTTCCTCCGGGCGCACCGAAGGAAAGCATCGAAACAATGCCGGATACCGATTGAAAAAGGTATTGACTGAGGTGCGCGCTAATCTAACATTGTTCGCATTCTTACATACTCGGCAGGCTATGACAAAAACGGACATGCTCGGGACCTTCGAACAAATGGTGCTCACGGCCGTGCTGGCGCTGCGCGACGAAGCATACGGCCTCGCGATTCATGAAAAGGTCACCGAATTTGCGGGAAGACCGATGAACGTGGGCTCGGTATATGTCACGCTGGATCGGCTCAGGAAGAAGGGCTACGTCACCTCCAGGCTCATTGAACCACCGCCCGAACGTGGCGGACAATTTCGCCGCTACTACCGCCTGAGGGCGGATGGCGCACGCGTGTTGAAGGACTCTATTCAGACGACGTTGCGATTTATCGACGCCTTCGAAGGAGCAAAAAGGGCAAGAGCCCGGCACGCGAGGTAACTCCGCCGAAACACCGCTATTCCTTCAAATGTGAAAGACCCACAGCCACTACAGTGTATGTGTTAAGCATTACATTGTCACTTTAATTGCAGCGAGTCTGCATTTAGCAGTTGTTTTCACCATTCGGTGAAACAGTTTCACCATTCGGTGAAGGAAAGCACTCTCCGCCTCGGTCTCTCATCGCGCAAGCCATTGATAAATCGGCAAAGCACCTATCGCGTCGGGAATGGAAGCCACGTTGCAATACAGGGACGGCATGAAAAGCGGAAAAGCAAGTCTGGAAAGCGGCATCAACTTTGAAAGTGCGGCGCACAACATTTGGAACGCGGCACACAAGTTTCCAGGTGCGGCAAGCAAACTTTCGAATGCGGCGGACACCTTTTCAAGAAGGGCCCGGAACTTTTGAATGCGGCAGACAACTGTTTGAATGCGGCAAACAAAGTTTTGAGTCCAACGATCAACTTTTCGAGTCCGGCAAAAAGCTTTTCGAGACCGCAAACCGGCTTTTCGTGACCACAAATCAACTTTCGAAAGGAGAAATCCATGTCGAGCAAACAAAAAAGAAAGAGCTTGTACCGCGATTCCATCGACGGACGGTTCATCAGCAGGACTAAAGCGGCAAAACGTCCGTCGTCGACCGAAAAACAACGAGTGCCAGTCAGGCCAACAACCCGAGGAGAACACAAATGAAAAGGAAAATTACAACCGAACTGAGATAATTCACGAAACTCAACCAGATGAGTGACTTTAGTGTAGCGAGCCGGGACCGGTTTGCTCCCGGCTCACCAGGCGCCAGCGTATCAGTTTCTTTTACGGCCAGCGTTGGCAACTTGAGGGCTTTGACAGCCTCTCAGGCGTCATTGGAAAACCGACTCCTCGAGCTGGGGCGCGTCAGGCAGGAGGCACGGCTCGCCCTGCGCAAGGATGTGGAGTTGCTCTACCATACGGCGCATGCCGCCGCGGCGGAGAAGCCCGGCTTCGACGACAGGTTTCAGCTGCCGTTACATGGCGACGCGAAGCTGCTCAATGCCGCACGGTCGGCCATCCAGGATGCGCCGCCCATGGCCGAGACATTTATCAACCATGCAATGCCCCGGGACTTTCTGGAAATCTTGAACACGAAGGTCCGCAACCTCGAGCGTGCACGTGAAGAGTATGCGAACGGCAAGACCGCATGCTCGCTCGGTCAAAAGGCGCTGGAGGAGAGTCTCAACAAAGCGCTGGCGGCCGCCAGAGGCTTCGATGCGATCATGCGCAACACGTTCCGCGACGATCCGATCACGCTCGAAGCATGGGCGGCCGCCTGCCGCGTGCCGCGTTCCACGCGTCTCAAGAAGGATAAGGCTGCCGGGAACGGCCCCGCGCGGGCGCCGGCGCAGCCTCAACCACAATCACAGCCGCAGGCGCAACCACACGCACAACCGTCGTCGGCGTGAACCTCGGCCGCGGATTTCCATCAGTGCCATTTGTGAATCCGCGGCTGGGGATTCCTGGTGCCGGCTTCGCCTACCTTTGCTCCCGAAGATTAATTGGATTTAATGTTCAACTAATCCTCCCTTAATCCACCCGGCATACACTATTGGAGGCTGTCGGAGATTTTTACCGACGGCCGAAAGGTCAACTAATTGAGGGAGAATTAAATGAAGAGACTCACGACTTTGATTTTCGCGGCCATCATTGCCGTCACGCTGTCGGCACCGGCATGGGCTCAGTCCACGACTTCGCCTAGCAGCCAGGCGAAGACGCAGGCAAAGAAGGACGCGAAAGCGGACAAGAAGGAAGCCAAAAAGAAAAAGCAGGCTGACAAGAAGGCCAAGAAGGACGCCAAGAAAGACGCGAAGACCAAGTAAGACGCGAATTACGCCAACCTTTGTGCCCTTGTGTCTTTGTGGTTAAACGCAAAGGCACAAGGGGCACACAGTCACCCTTCCTGAAGGAGGGGGACACGCTCTGCCAGGTGAACTTCCCTTCCTGCGAACAGGCGATACACAACAGGCAGGACGAACAACGTCAGCAGGGTCGCCGAAATAAGGCCGCCAATGATCACGACAGCAAGTGGCTTCTGTGTTTCGGATCCGATGCCGTGCGATAGAGCCATCGGCAGCAAGCCGAGCATGGCCAGGGTGCCCGTCATGAGAACGGTGCGAAGCCTCACCAGCGCGCCGTTGAGAACAGCGTCAGCGGTTCGCATGCCCTCATCTCTGAGCTGGTTGAAGTAGCTGACCATAACGACGCCGTTAAGAACTGCCTGTCCGAAGAGCGCGATGAAGCCAATGGCCGCGGATACGCTGAGATTGATTCCCGTAAGCTGCAGCGCAAAGATGCCTCCGATAAGCGCGAACGGCACATTGAGCAAAATGAGAGCCGCATCCCTCGCGGAACCGAAGGCATTGAAGAGCAGCGCGAAGATCAGCAGCACGCTCACAGGCACGATCAACGTCAGTCGTTTCATGGCACGCTGCTGATTTTCAAACTCGCCGCCCCAGGTGATGTAGTAACCCGGCGGCAGCTTGATCTCCCTGTTCACGCGGTCCTGCATTTCTGCGACGAGGCTTCCCATGTCGCGATTTTCGATAAAGACGCCCACCGCCATCACACGCGTTCCAAACTCACGGCTGATGTTCATGCTCCCTTCGCGGACGGAGATCGCGGCCAGTTGATCCAGCGGTATGCGTTGGCCGTCCGGCGTATCGACGAGGATGTTCTTGATGTTTTCCATCTCCCGCTGTTCTTCCTTCAACCGCACCGCCACTGCAAATTTCCTATCGCCTTCCCACACTTCCGTGGCCTCTTTGCCGCCGAGCGCGATCTCGATGACGTCCTGAATGTCGGCGACATTCAACCCGTAACGAGCGCACTTCGCGCGATCCACCTCGATCTGTAACTGCGGCACGCGGCCGAAGCGGTCGATATAAGCACGTCCCACGCCTCTGACCGGCGCGATGGCCTGCAGGACTTTTTGAGTCTGCGCCTGAAGCACGTCTCCGTCCGGACCGAAGACTTTGATCACGATCTGTCCGTCGATCTGCGAAATGCTTTCCAGAACGTTATCGCGAATAGGCTGTGAAAATGACGGCTCTACGCCGCCGGGCAGCGCGTCCAGTTGTTTTCCGAATTGCTCAATGAGTTTTTCCCGCGTTAGGCCCGCCGGCCATTCTGCAGGCGGTTTAAGATCGACGAAGAATTCCGCCATGTTGATGGGCTTCGGGTCCGTACCATCTTCGGGACGACCGGCCTTGGAAGTGACGCTTCGAACAACCTCGGAGCTGCGGAGAATCTGGCGAACCGACGCCGCAAGGCGCTTCGTTTCGTTGATGGAGATTCCGGGTGGAAAGTAGATGTTGACCCACATTGTTCCTTCATTCAGTTCTGGCAGGAATTCGCTGCCCAGCCGGGTCAGAGTGACAAAGCTTGCTGCAAGAAGCACGACCGCGACGACGATCACCATTCCACGATGGTTGAGCGCCCATATGAGCGATGGCCGATATACTTTTTTGCATGCCCTGATGACGATGTTTTCTTTCTCCGATACGCCCTTGCGGAGCAGGAAGAAACACAGAAGCGGAACCAGCGAAAGAGAGAAAAGTAGCGATCCGACAAGAGCGGACGTCACAGTCCATGCCATGGGCGCAAAGATACGTCCTTCGTGCCGCTGCAGTGTAAAGATCGGAATGTGCGCCGTTATGATGATGAGCATCGAAAAGAATGTCGGCCTGCCGACTTCAGTCGTCGCTTCCAGGATCACTTCCTTCAGCGCCCGGCGATCGCGTTTGAATCCCCGTTGATGGGTCGAGTGCTCGGCCAGCTTGCGGAAGATGTTTTCGACCACGATCACCGCGCCATCAACGATGATGCCGAAATCCATTGCGCCGAGAGAGAGCAGGTTCGCAGGAATACCGCGGATGGTCAGCCCCGTGAAGGTTGCGAGAAGGGAGAGCGGGATCATGATGGCCACGATCAGCGCCGCCCTCAGACTGCCCAGGAACACGAGGAGCACGGCTGTAACCAGCAAGGCGCCTTCGGTCAGATTCCTGAAGACGGTGTGAAGCGTTGTGTCGATCAGCCATGTCCGATCGTAAATCGGCACAATCTGAACGCCTGCCGGCAAAGCCGAAGAATTCAGCGTGTCGATCTTCGCTTTGAGATCCTGAAGAACGTCCGAAGGATTCTCACCTTTGCGCATCAGCACCAGGCCTGTAACGATGTCGTCCTCGTCGTCCTGACCCGTCAAACCCTGGCGGGGCACACCGCCCGTTTCGATGGCGCTGATGTCTTTGACCAGCAGCGGGGTTCCGCCGTGCTGGGTAACAACGATGCTGCCGATATCAGCCGCAGATTTGAGAAGACCGATCCCGCGAATCAGATATTGTTGTTCGCCTTTCTCGACGTAACCTCCGCCGGCATTCGCGCTTCCACGGTCCAGCGCCGTAAAGAGCTGCTGAAGAGTGATGCCGTAAGCTTTCATTTTGGAAAGATCAGGCTCCACCTGGTACTGCTTGATAAAACCACCATAGGTGACAACATCCGCCACGCCCGGCACAGTCTTCAGTTGCCGCGCAACGATCCAGTCCTGAATCGTCCGCATTTCCGTGGGAGAAACACTGCCTTTGATCCGGAATCGATAGATTTCGCCGATCGGCGTCGCCAGCGGCCCCAACTCGGGTGTAACACCCGGAGGCAGATCGACCTCGCGCAATCGCTCGAGTACCTGCTGCCTGGAAAAATACGCGTCAACTGCATCGTCGAAGGTGACTGCAATGAACGACAGTCCAAACTGGGTATGCGAGAAGAGACGGACCGAATGCGGAATACCGCTCAGGCCGATCTCGACCGGAATGGTGACCTGCTTTTCGACCTCTTCAGCGGCGCGACCCGGAAACAGCGTGATGACTTGAACCTGTGTATCGGTAACATCCGGAAACGCTTCGACGGGAAGAGATCTGAAGGCCGCTACTCCACCTGCAACGAAGAGTGCGACCAGCAGAATCAAAAAGAACGGCTGGTCCAACGCGAAGGAAACGAGACGTTTGATCATTTCTGTTTATTTCCCATCGAGACCGCTGTTGAGTAACAGGACGCCGCTCGTCACTACCCGGTCATCGGCGCCCAGACCTTTTTCAATGATGGTGTGGCCATGAACCTCTCGTCCCGGCATTACGGAACGCCGCCGGAATCGGCCGGCAGATTCTTCAAGCAGGACGAATGAATCAGAGCCCTGCGTCAAAATCGCTTTTGAAGGAACAGTAAGAACCTTGCGTTTCGCCGCCTGGCCTACGCGAATGCTGGCGAACATTTCCGGTTTCAGTAAGCCACTTGTGTTGGGAACCAGACAGCGCACGTGAATGGTCCGCGTCGCCGCGTCGACCGTCGGATTGATCGCAGAGATCCGGGCAGGAAACTTCCGATCCGGATACGCAGGCACCGTAATCTCCACGGGCGCCCCCACACGAATCTGAGGCAGGAGATTCTCGTAGATGTCGCCGTTCACCCAGACACTCGAAAGATCGCTGATGAGATAGAGCGGGTCCGGTGTATCGGGCTTGATGTACTGTCCCGGGCCGACCTTGCGATCGACGATGGTTCCCGCCAGTGGCGCCCGGATGACGATTCGGCGATCGATCTGATCGGTGACGGATTCTTCAAGCTGCGCAATCTCGTCGGTGCTCTTTCCGAACAACGCAAGCCGGTTCCGCACGACCGACACGGCTGCCTGCGCGCGTCGCGAGTCTTCGCGTGCCCGCGCCAGGTCCGATTCGGCTGCCTGCAATTCCTTTGTCGCCAGGGCGTCCTGCGCGTTGAGACTGCGGGCGCGCTGCGCAGCCTTGTCCGCAATATCCAGGGCAATCCTGGCCTTGTCCGCATTTGCTCGCGCTTCCGAGAGGTCGTTGACGGTCGCAACCAGTTCCGGCGATTCAACGATGAGCAGCGGCTGGCCCGCTCCGACCAGATCGCCTTTGTTCACCAGAACGGACAGAACTCGGCCTCCATAAGGTGCAAACACCGGGGTCATGCGATCTTCGTTGAAACCGACCTTCCCGGTCGTTTCGAGATCCAGATCCATGAGGTCCTCACGGACCGCCTCGACGCGTATCTGTTTCAACTGCTCCGGTGTCGCCTCGGTAACCTCACTGGACCGGGGCGCAGAGGATTGGGGTATCTGGGCGTCTCCATTTCGCGCGTCATCACGGCGCACGACTGCAGCCGCGATCAACAAGAGGGCGAGGACTACCGCGACGACGATCAGATATCGACGGCTCGTTGGCCTGGGCGTCGGCGTCGGCGCCTGCTGTTCTTCAGTTTGTGTATTCAACTCATCCATACCTGTCTTCTCCTGTGGCCGGCGAGACTGTCCTGTCTTAACGCAACGCGCGGCCGGTGGCCTGTTCCAAATCCCATAAGGTCATCTGGTAATCCGAGCGCGCCTGGTTGTAAGCCGTCATCGCCTGGCTGTAGGCGCGCTGGGCGTCAAGCAGCTCGAACAAGCTCGATGCGCCCTCCCTGTAGCTGAGCGCAGCAACGCTGCGCAGCCTGTCCACCTGTGACAAATTTTGCGTGCTGTAGAGATCCAGAACCCGCCGGGCCGAGAGATAGGATTGATACGCTTTTTCGACGTCCGTGATTGCCTGAACCTCAGCCTGCTTCAACTGAGCCTCCGCGGCACGCTTTTGCGCCTTGGCCTGTGTGAACAACGCGCGCTGGTTGTTATTGAGCAATAGTGGAATCTGGAGGACGAACCCCACAGAATGATCGTTGCCCACGCGCTGGTACTCATAACCCGTGTTCACGTCGCGCGTCCGCTGCGCATACGCGAGCTGCATTGCGCTTTCCGCCGAGGCAAGCTGATGCCGAGCGGCAAGCACATCCGGCCGTTCGGCAAGCGCAATCGATCGCAGATCGCTGATGCTTTGGAATACAGGCTGGTCATCGAAATCACTGATGAGATCCAGCGCGGCGTTGCCAGGCGAGTCCGGAATCTGGGGGTCTCCTGATCCGGCAGAAACGGGAAGAAGCCCGGGTGTCTGCGCGATAGCGGGCGCAATGTCCTGTTCACGCGCGCCAAGAAGATTGAGCACATCGCGGGTAGCGGCGTCGTAGCCGGTTCGCGCCTGCAAAACGGCCTGTTGAAATTGCAGTCGGCCGGCAGTGACCCGGTAAATCTCAACCCTGGCAATATCGCCTTGATCGACTTTGACCTGCGTCAGAGCCTGCGTTTGCGCGTACTGTTGTTCGGAGCTTTCGGCCAGCCTGAGGTTCTCACGTGCCAGAGTCGCTGCGGTGAAAGCGCGCCGCAGTTGATACATTTGCGTTCGGACCGCGTCGAGCATCTGCGCCTCCGACGCCTGGAGCTGTTCATCCGCCAGTGAAGTGCGTAATTCGCGCTTGCCGCCCCGTTCCCAGATTTTGTCAATGCGCAGCGTGTAGACCGGATTGGCGCCGGCATCAGGATTCGTAGTCAACAGTCTTGGGAAACTACCGCGAATCGGCGAGTAGAACGGAAGCTGCTCTGCGCCGATCGTCAGCAGTGGATTCGGTTTGTAGCCGGCGATCAACCGGCCGGCACGATTCGCGTCGACCTGATATTTCGCAGCGAGGACGGTGAGGTTCCGGTCAATCAAGAGATTCTCAGCCTGAGGCAGCGTGAGTCTCCGGGGTAAAGCAGCCGCCCCAGACTGCGATTCCGCCGCCGGCGCCATGGTGATCAGAATCCCTGCTGCAGCCAACAGTGCGTGGAAGTAACCAGTTCTGAACATTTCAAACACCTTGCACGGAGCACGCGGCCGATAGGCCGCGCGCAATGCAAGCGCGACCTATCGGCTGTTACCACCGCGAATTCTTGTTTTTCGAAGAAAGAGAAACTGTCAGGAGAGTTTTGAAGGAGGGCCGCGTTTTCTAAGGACTGACAAACATGGTGCGCTAACGGCCCGCACTTGAGTCGCTGAAAAGAGGTGTGTTGTTGGAACGAGGTAAGGGTAATACGCGACGGTGCGTGGACCGGCCAGACTCGTACTCAGCAGAACACATAGAAGTTCGACGCCGTTCGAGTTGCCGGTCAGTCCTGCGGAATGATCCGCCAGAAGTGTTTGAATGCGATGAATGTCACGTGCCGGCTCTGTAGCAATGAAGAAATTTCCGCGGCCGTCGCCGTACCACATAACGAAATGTGCCGGATCGCCTTGAGAAACCCAGACCAGGTCGGCATCGCCATCGCTGTCGATGTCGCCGGAAACCAAACGGCCGCGCTCCGGAACACCCGAGTCGAAGGACAGCAAGCTCCAGGCCGACTTCCCGAAAGTGATGCGGATTTTTTTAACCGAACCGTAGGAAGATAACGCTGCCTGGTCCAGCTTGTTGTCACCGTCGAAATCGGAAAAGACAGGCAGGTTATAAGAAGGAATACCCGAATTGAATTTCGGAGACGCCTCGTGAGACCCGGCAAAATCCGGAATTGCGTGCAGTGATGCAAGGAGCAGCAGTGCGATCAGGGGAAATCTGAATGACCTCGTTACGAGGCTACGAGCATGCATTTTCCAGAAACCAAGCTGAGAATAGCATGAGATTCGCAAATTAGGAAACCTGCACATTCAGACCGAACGTTGATCCAAAATGTTGCAGCATGAGTTCCTATCTTTTATTGATTGGCGCCGCGCTTGGCGCCGGGCTGATGAACGCCGTCGCCGGAGGGGGATCGTTTCTGACCTTTCCAGCGCTGGTTTTCACTGGTGTGCCATCTGTCATTGCGAATGCGTCGAGCACAGTTGCGCTTTTTCCGGGCGTGTTCGCGAGCGCCTGGGCGTACCGGAAAGACTTTAAGACTCCGGAAGGAGTGTCGTTCAGAGCGACTCTGGTGGCGAGTATTCTCGGCGGAGTCACGGGCGCGTTGTTGCTGCTTTACACCTCGCAGAGATATTTTGACGTCATCATTCCGTGGCTGCTCCTGATTGCCACATTGACCTTCGCCTTCGGGAGGCAGGCCGCGGCCCTCCTGAAACGCCGGTCGGGAATCAGTCCGAAGACGCTGATCGTCGTGCAATTCCTCGCTGCTGTTTACGGTGGCTACTTTGGAGGCGCCGTGGGCATCATTCTTCTCGCGGCATGGTCGCTTGCCGGCCTCAGCGATATCCATGCGCTGAACGCAAACAGAACGCTCCTCGGCGGTGTCATGAACGCCGCCGCCGTGGTTTGCTTCATCATCGCGGGCAAGATCTGGTGGCTGCAGACGGCGATGATGCTTGTTGCCGCGGTGGCCGGCGGCTACCTGGGCGCGCGTGTGGCGCGCCGCATGAATCCTTCCGTGATCCGCGCCATTGTTGTGATCGTCAGTGTAACGGTGACGATCGCGTTCTTTCTGCGAACATAGATGTTACTGTAGCGGCACTCCAAAATATCGCGCGAAGCGCATCCGACTAGCGCCGCGTAGCGGCAGCAGAATGTGGCCCCACGCGTGAGAAGCTGTGAATGAATTACAATTTGCGCGTTCCAGCCGCGGAGCGGCGTAAGAATGTAGCCACGGGCGCAAGCCCGTGGATGGAATAGATGGAATAGTGTCGAAGTCCCAACCCCGTAGGGGCGCAAGATTCCTCGAATCCATTCGAATCTTTCGCCCCTCTGGGGCTGGGATCCAGGGTTACTGTTTACCCCGGGCTTGCGCCCGGGACTACATTCTTACGCCGCTCCGCGGCTAAAACCGCAACGAGCGCATTTCATTCACACCTTCTGAGCGTGGGGTAGGTGATTGCAGTTAAGGTCAGCCCCGCAAGGGGCGTAAGATTCGCGAAAACCATCTTGCGCTCCTGGCGGAGCTGGTAAAGCGGGATTTACGCTCTCCCCGTGCTGGCGCGTGGGGCTACATTCTTTCGCCGCTCCGCGGCTTCGCTTGGATGCCTTCGGCGACATTAGAGTCCTAGACCGCCGCTACAGCTGGTTCGACCGTCTTCGTCCTTGAAGTATTGAATCAATCGGTATAGATTTCCCACACACTTGACAGTTCTTTTTGGAGGTCCCTTATGAGGCGAGTACTGACTTTCTGCGTGGTGGTCATGGTGCTATGCACGCCGATGCTGGCCGCCCAGACGAAGGCGACAGCGGAAAACGTTTCGATCATTCCACACACTTCGGTGCCGAATTTCTTCAAGCTTCCGCCGGATCTGTACCTCGGCGAGGGAATTGGTATCGCGACCAATTCTAAAGGGAACGTGTTCGTGTACCATCGCAGCGGCGACACTCGGTTGTTCGAGTTCGATCCGAACGGCAACTTCTTGAAGGAGTGGGGCTCGGGCCTTTATGGGTTCGAGTTTGCCCACCAGGTCCGCGTCGATGCGCAGGACAACGTCTGGGTCGTGGACGAAGGGACGAACATGGTCATCAAGTTCAACCCCGCGGGACGTGTCGCGATGGTGCTTGGCCGGCGGCCTGAGCCCGTTGCAGGCGCCGTCCAAACCAACTTCCCGCCGCTCCTCAATCAGAAATACAGATTCGGACGCCCAACCGATGTCACGTGGGACGCGCAGGGCAACATCTTCGTCTCGGACGGCTACGTCAACTCACGCGTGGTGAAGTACGACAAGAACGGTCGATTTCTGGGACAGTTTGCCGGCGAACGGGGACCGGGACCGAATCAGTTGAACACGCCGCATTCAATCACATCGGACGCGCAGGGCAACGTCTACGTGGCCGATCGCGGCAACGCCCGCATCGTGGTCTTGAACAACGACCTCGAGCTCAAGACGATGTATACCAACGTGGGCAGCCCCTGGACGGTATGCGTTTCGCCGGGCTCGCACCAGTACCTTTACTCGTCGAACTCTAACCCGGATGCCAATCCGGCAGCGTCCTGGGAGATCACCGGCGAAATCTACAAGATGGAACTCGACGGCCGCATCATCGGAAAGTTCGGCAAGGCGGGCAAGAATCTTGGCGAGTTCCAGACCGTTCACGAAATCGACTGTCGCAACGCGGATCAACTGTTTGTCTCGGAAATTTCGGCGTGGCGCGCACAGAAGATCATATTGAATCCTCAGAAAATACAGCCGGCGCCGGCAGGAACGAGATAAGGAGAGACACATGAAACGGTCAGTGATTTTCCTCATTGCTGCCGCACTCGCTATCACCGGTGGCGTATCTTCCGCCCAGCAGGCGGTTCCCACGATTCCGTTCGACTCGAATCCGAGCCCGTTGACGATGCCGGACAATATCCATCTCGGCGAAGTCGCCGGCGTGGCGACGAATTCGAAAGGCGACATCTACGTTTACACGCGCACCGGCAATCCGACGATCACGATTGGAACGTCGCGGGCGGTGTCACACGGCGGTGGCCGTCTTCTCCAGTTCGATCGCAACGGCAAGTTCGTGCGTGATATCGGTCAGGGTATTTACGGCTTCCTGCAGCCGCAGCAGGTGCGCGTCGATCCGCAGGACAACGTCTGGGTTGTCGATCAAATGTCCACGCAGGTCGTCAAATTCGACCAGAATGGACGCGTGCAAATGGTTCTTAGCCGCAAGCCCGAAGCGATGAACGTACCGAATGCGCGACTGGATCCGCTTCCAACCGGCATTCCGGTCATCCAGCCTATTCCCGAACCAGGCGCCGGACGCGGCGGCGGGGGCGGAGGAGATGGTGGGGATGGCGGCGGACGCGGGGGCGGAGGTCGCGGCGGCCCTCCGCCGCTTCCGGGAGCGGGAGTAGCGGGCGAGACCTTTGTGCGGCCGACGGACGTCGCGTGGGATGCCCAGGGCAACATCTATGTGACCGACGGATACGGCAACGCGCGTGTCGCGAAGTACGATCGCAGCGGCAGGTGGATCAAGAACTGGGGCTCGCGCGGAAACGGCCAGGGTCAGTTCAACATCGTGCATGGAATCGCCATCGACGCGCAGGGCAATGTGTACGTTGGCGACGAGGGCAACAAGCGTATCCAGGTCTTTGACAGTGAAGGCACGTTCAAAAGGCAGTTCCAGAACGTCGGCACGCCGACCGCGCTTTGCATCACTCCCGGGCCGCAGCAGGTTCTTTATGTCGCTCACACAGGCGATGCGGAGGGGATGGAAGACGCCGCCATCTACAAAGTGGATCTGATGGGGAACGTGCTCGGTAAATTCGGCAGCGGCGGGAAACTACCAAAGGAGTTCGGGCTGGTGAACTCCATCGATTGCCGCAATCCGAACGAGCTGCTCGTCGGCGAGCTCAGCAACTGGCGAGTGCAAAAGTTGACGCTCAGAGCCGGCAGGTAACAAAGACACCACAAAAAAGGGCGCAAAAAGATCTGACCAATGCTCAATTCCCAATGCTGAATTCTCATCCGATGAGAATTGGGAATTGAGCATTGGTCAGATCTCTTTGTGCCCTTTGCATTAGGTCTGTCACTGTGAGAGCGTTAAAATAACGTGTTCCTGCCAGATCCTACTGAATCTGTGGTGTAACAGCATGTTACGAGTTCTTATCCTTGCGTCCGTGTTTCCCATTTTCTCAGCCGCTTCCGCCATTGCGACACAAGTTCCACAAAACACGCCGCAGCGTGACGCGGCTTACACGCAGTTGCGAGCGGCGAAACTCAGCGGCGAGGCCGTTTCGGTCAAAGACCTGACCATTCACCGCGATGCCGCGACGTTTGTCTTCAACAAGGGCGATTTCTATTTTCTCGAAGCGGTTGCCGGGAAGGTTCCGGGCGCCGTGTTCATGGGCGACGGCGAGTTTCAGATCGTGCCGCCGATTGCAATAGAGAAGAGAAATCTCATGATCTTTACGGGCGAACCTGCCCATCGGGAACCATTTTCCGAGCTGGTTCTGCACTTCACCGACGGCAGTTACGCGGAAATCGTCGCGCAGAATACGGTGCGTAAAGAGATGCCCAATTCCCGCGCGTCTTCGGCTCTTGAAAACCGTCTCCAACTTCTGCGTAAGGGACGCACTTTCAGCAGTCCCAATGTTGCAGCAGGCCTGTTGAATACGAATCTTGCGTCGAGGCTTCTTACCGACCTTTATGACCCCGCGCATGCAGGCTTCTTCAACGCATTCATCAAGGGCAAAAAGTTCGGTGACCTGATGTTTCGAATCGATCCGCAGGGTGTTCCGGATTTCGAACCCGAAGAAGTCATTCTTGCATCGTTGAACGACTCGGATCTGGGCGTATGGAACGCGTTTCATTTGAAGGACCACTACTCTCAGGGCCCGGCGGCCGACGAGGATCATCGATTGATGGATCTCGAGCAACACCAGATCGACGCCACGATCAAGGGCGCAGAGCTCTCGGCAAAAGTTCGAACGACGTTTCGTGTCACCGAGGACGGTCCCCGGGTTCTAAGATTCGATTTGTTTCCTACGCTTCGGGTCAGCCGTGTTGTCGACGAGGAAGGACAGCCATTGACCTTCATTCAGGAAGGCAAGGATGACGACCCGGATCTGGCTGTGATCTTTCCGCAACCTTTGAAGAAAGGTCCGCATAAACTCGATTTCGAGTACTCCGGCAAGGACGCGCTTCACAATGATGGTTCGGGAAACTACACGCTGGTCGCTCGCGATAACTGGTATCCGAACTCGTATTTCGGGGACCGCGCTACCTACGACATGACGTTCCGGTTTTCCAAGGATCTGATCCTGGTTGCGAGCGGACAGCCGAAGGAAACCAGGCAGGAGGGCAACCTGACTGTCGCGCGCTGGATGGCCGAAGTGCCGGTGGCCGTGGCCGGGTTCAATTACGGTCGATTCAAGCGCTCTGAAACCAGGACGAAGGAACATGGATATCTAATCGAGTCTTATGCCAACCGCGAGATCCCGGATGATCTCAAGGCCATACAAGAGTTTCTCGTCGGTGTGCTCAACACAACGAGTCTCATGGACAAAGCGCGCAGCGAAGCTGAGATTTCACTGCGCATATACAGCAACTACTTCGGCGCCCTGCCCTACGGGCGCCTGGCGATGACTCAGCAATCCGCGCCCAATTTCGGCCAGGCCTGGCCGATGCTGGTGTATATGCCGATCACGTCCTATCTCGACAGCACGATGCGGCATCAACTGGGGCTGACTTCTGCCGCGGATTTCTTCAAGATTGTCGGACCGCACGAAGTGGCGCATCAGTGGTGGGGTCATGTCATCGGCTGGAAATCGTATCGAGACCAGTGGATGAGCGAAGGGTTTGCGGAATTTTCGGCCTCGCTGTTCTCGCATCTCGTCTACAAAGACGAAGAGTTCAAGAAGTTCTGGAAAGAGGAGCGGGAACTCATTCTCGAAAAAACGAAGTCCGGCGCCACCCCCGCGGACGTAGGGTCTGTCACGTTGGGTTATCGGATCGACAGCGGGAAAACACCCGGCATCGCGCGGCGAATGATTTATCCCAAGGGCGGGTTCATTCTGCACATGCTGCGCATGATGATGTACGACCATCGCGGCGGAGGCGACGCGCGATTCATCAAGATGATGAGAGATTTCGTACAGGCTCATCTCAATCAGAATGTGTCGACGGAAGACTTCAAGCAAGCCATCGAGAAACATATGACGCAAGACATGGATCTCGACAACAATCAAAAGATGGATTGGTTCTTTAACGAGTTCGTCTACGGAACCGAGATTCCTCGATACAAGGTCGATTACCAGTTGGAAGCATCCGGCGAACAGACAGTCCTGAAATTACGCGTGACTCAAAGCGAGGTTCCCGATGCCTTCAAAATGCCGGTACCGATCTACATGGAAATGGACAACAAAAAGATCGCCCGTCTCGGCGTACTCCGTATCACCGGCAATTCCCACGAGGACATCACTGTGCCATTGCCCTTCCGGCCGCGCAGCGTCTTTCTCTGCGCCTACGAGGATATTTTGGCCGACATCGATGGTCGTTAGGTTCCATATGCCGGCCAAAGCCGGCGTATGGCGTCGCCGCGTACACTCAGTTTGTCCTTTACCGTAACATAAAAGTGCACCCCGAATTCATCGGACATTCGTCTACAAAATCGTTTCCAGATGTCTGATGGTACAGGGCTTGCTCTCCACCTAGCCTCTATAGAAGTTGATCTAAAAAATGGAGGGTTCATGGTGAAGAGAATTCTGTTCGTCTGTGTGGCTGCATTGTTGTTCGTGGTCTTGCCTGCGGCGCTTGTTGCACAGGCGCAACAGGGACAGATCAAGGGACGAGTGACAGACACATCGGGTAATCCGCTCACAGGTGTGACCGTCATAGTCCGTAACACTACGACCGGTACCGAGCAAGAAGCGACCACCGACAACGACGGGAGGTTTGCAGTCCAGGGCCTCGGATCCGGAAAGTACACCGTGCAAAGTCAGCGCGGGCAAACAACCCTGACCGGCCCCGAAACCAACGTGGACGCGGGTTCGACCAATGACTTGGCCATACAAAAAACCGCCCAGGGCGATCTACAGGTAACGGCGGAAACCAAGGTGGCCGACACTACTACCGCTCCTATTAAGACGGCCTTCGGCTCGACACAGATCGAACTACTGCCGCAACCGAACGCGATCACCAAGGCAGGCCAGTTTTTCGGCGCCTACAATCTTGCGCTGCTGAGCGAAGGCGTTACTCCCGGTACCATTCTGCAGTCCGGTGTCGGGCCTGCAGTTGGCGGCCGTCCCAACACGAGCAATAACTTTCATGTGCAGGGAACCGACAACAACAACCAGGCTTTTCCCGGACCGCTCGTAACCGTCTCGAACGAAGCCACGACGGACTTCGCGCTGATGCAGGGCCACCAGGCACCCCAGTTCGGACATGTCACTGGGGGACAACTGAACATCATCACGACCAATGGTTCGAATCAGTGGCACGGCGGTGTCTATGACTATCTGAACAATCGGAAGCTTAACGCCATAGAGCCGGCGCTAGGCAGCAACGGACGCGATCGCCGCTATGACCAGAACCGCTTCGGCGCGAAGGCAGGCGGCCCCGTGGTTCGTGACAGCGTGTTCGCGTTTGCGAATTTCGAATACATCCCGCTGCGGTTCGACAATATGCTGGTGAACCCGGTGCTTGCACCAACCGACGTGGGATTCGCTACTGCCGCAGGCATTCCCGGCGTATCCGCTACGAATCTGGCAGTGCTGAGAAACAGCGTCCAGGTTCCGACCACAGCGGTTACGACGACTACGGTCAACGGCGTAGCCATACCTCTCGGTTTTGTAAGCACCAGTTCTAAGGCAAGCCAGGATCAATTCAACGGAATTGCCAATATCGATTGGAACATGCGCGGACATTCCGAGCTCGGTTTGCGATATGTCCACAATGATACGGGCACGGATTCGTTCAATTCCGGGCTTCCTGCTTTTAGAGTCCCCGGACACAAACGGGGTCTGCTGGGAGCTGTGAATTACACGGCCACGCCGACTCCTTCATTCACTTTCAATGCGAATGCGGGATACAACCGGCTCGATCAGAAAGTCGGGGGCGGAAATTTCATCTTCCCCGGACAGACTGCTTTTCCGAACATCGACATTCAGAATCTGGGAATGGTGCTTGGGTCCAACATACCGGTTGGCCGGGCACGAACGAACATGTATCAGGCTGCGGGCGGAGTGGACTGGATGCCGATGGGTCATCACTTCCGCTTCGGCGCGGATGTGCGGCACCTCCTATCTGTATTCGGCAACCTTTCAGGCACAGCCGGCGATGTCGCGTTTACGAGTCTCGATCGATTCTTGCGCGATCTGGCTCCTGACGCAGGCGCTCGCCGCATCTTCGGTTCCGCGGAGTTCACAAATCACCAGACGGTATTTTACGGCTTCGCTCAGGATACCGTCCGATACAGAGGTATGGACGTGGAGCTGGGCGTCAGTTACGAATATGCAACGATTCCGACGAGCCTGAAGGACCAGAGTAACCTGGCGTCGCTGAGCGTTCCCGGATTGATCGTGTTCGGGAAACCGAAAACGGACACGCTGAATTTCGCTCCTCGTGTGGGCGTTGCGTGGTCGCCCTCGGGATCGCAAACGGTAGTCCGCGGCGCGTTCGGAATGATGTACGATGCGCTCAACCAAACGGCATCGTTCCTGGCGCCTAACATGATCGTCGGCGCAACAACCAGTGCCGCCCTCAACACTCCCGGCTTCTTTGCAACGGGTGGTGTACGCGCTCCAACAACTGCTGCCGGCGGGGTCGGCGCGTTCGTTTTCGACCAGAAGCTGCCCTACATCATCCATTGGAGCGGCGCCGTGTCCCAAAGCTTGTTCCACAAGCTGGGCGTGGAGGTCAAATACATGGGCCACCATGGAGTGCATCAACCGCTGGACGCCATATTGAACAACTCAACCCGGGTGACCGCCGCAGCGAATCTGCCGGTATTCTTTACCAATCCAGGAGCGGCAACGCTCAATTCGCTGACGGTGACACAGGAGGGGCTGGCAAGCACCGGCAATGCGTTCACCGCAGCAGGTTTCACAACTCCCATCGCGACCGTGCGCCCGGACGGCACGTCCTGGTATAACGCAGCCTCGCTGAAAGTCACCGAGACGTTCACGGCCGGCACGCAGTTCTCAGCAAATTACACCTACAGCGACCTTCGCACGGAGGCGACAGGGACGCCGCTCGATCTCGCCTTCGGGCGCCGGAAAGAACAGGCTCCCTGGAACATGAAGCATCGGGCCACAGCGACCGCATTCTTCGACATTGCGTCGATGCTGCATTACAAGACCGGCATCGTGCATGACGTGGTCGCGAACCTCTCGATCATGGGAACGGTAACCTACGCAACATTTCCCAAGGTCCCGCTCTTCAGCGCACTGGATACCGGCATGGATGGCAACTTCCTGGGATCCGGAGTTTTCATCAATCCCAACGGAGTTGCAGGCTCAAGCACCGGTGTCACTCCTCTTACGAACAGCTCGGGAAGGACCGTCGCGTTCCTCGCGCAGGATCCTAACGCGCAACTCGTGGCCGGCGGGCCCGGAACGTTCTCCCTTGAACGTCCGACCATTCGGCTGGACGATACGCGGAATGTCGATCTGGCCATCGTGAAGAGATTCCAGTACCGTGACCGCGCGAAGATCGAAGTGCGCGGCGATGGATACAATCTTTTCAATCACGCGCAGTTCACAGGAATGCCTATATCGACACTCGGTTCGGGAATGGGATTTGGTGTCACGCCGGGTTTCCTTCTCGTCTCAAACCCGCAGCAGTTCAATAACATTCGCGGGTTCCTGTCGGGAAACCCGAGAACCGTTCAGCTGGCATTGCGTGTGATGTTCTAGTTGCACGCAGGATTGTGACGCGGGCTGATGCCCGCGACTACATTGGGGACCGCCTTGAATTCAACAATGTAGTCGCGGGCTTCAGCCCGCGTTTTTTCTTGTTCCCGGAACCCCCGCCCCACCACTGTCTCGCTTGACACTAGACTCTCTCTTGCAACATAGTCCCTCCCAATAAGGGTTCAACGAAATCCTTTAGAGAGTTATCAACTTAACTTCGGGTGGAGGTTATTTTCATGCAGTCGGTAGTGCGTTCGCTATTGATCTGTTCTTTAGTGATAGCCATGGCCATGCCGGGATTCGGCCAAACGGACCGCGGCACCATCACAGGCACCGTATCGGATGCGACCAAGGCAGTCATTCCAGGCGCAACCATCACGGCCACGAATATTCAAACCACGGCGAAATACGAAACCATCAGTACGGAAACAGGCAACTTCACGCTGGCTCAACTGCCGGGCGGCGTATACGAGTTGACCGTCGAGCTGCCCGGCTTCAAGAAATACGTCCGCCAGGGCGTTACCGTGCTGGCAGCGACGACAGTGCGTATCGATGCCGTACTCGAGGTAGGTGCGGCCACTGAAGAAGTCACAGTCAGCGCCGACGCTCCACTGCTTCGGACAGAAAGTGGCGAGCTTAGCCACAACATCCGCACGGAGGCTGTGGACGGTCTGCCGGTACTGTCGATCGGCGCCGCCGCAGGAAGTTCCGGCATTCGAAATCCCACGGCCGTGGCAGCTCTTCTTCCGGGCGCGTATGTCGTTCCGAATACGACTGTCAAGGTTAACGGTTCTCCGGCCAACACAGCTTCGTATCGCGTGGAAGGCCAGGACGCGAGCAACGGCCAGGTCCCCGCAACACAACAACAGGTACAGCCGAGCGTCGACGCGCTCCAGGAAATCACGGTTCTCACCAGCAACTTCGCCGCAGAGTACGGACAGGTGGGCGGCGGCATGTTCAACTACGTTGTGAAATCGGGCAGCAATAACTTTCACGGCAGTGCCTATGACTACATGGTAAACGAAGCATTGAATGCCGGGGCGCCCTGGGTGAGCAATAACGCCAGGCCGAGGGTACGCAGACATGATTACGGTTTTACGGTAGGCGGTCCGGTTCTGCTTCCCAGGTACGACGGGCACAACAAGACATTCTTCTTTTTTAACTTTGAGCAATTCCGCGATAAGCAGACCATCAACACCATTCTCAACACCGTTCCCATACAAGCCTATCGCGACGGTGATTTCCGCCAGGCCATAACGGGACGCAACCTGGGCGCGGATCCGCTTGGCCGTCCGATCATCGAAGGAACAATTTACGATCCGCTCACCACAAGGACCGCCCCGGACGGGCGATTGATCCGCGATCCGTTTCCAAACAACCAGATCCCACTCAATCGCATGGACCCGGTGGCCCTGAAAATTCAGTCTATGATTCCGCTGCCAAACCAGCCGGGTTTGGTCAATAACGGTGTGTACCCGTTCGCCAGCCAGAGAGTGACGGATATCCCGGCTGTCAAAGTCGATCACCTGCTGACTTCCAAAATAAAGTTGTCGTACTACTGGTCGCAGACGAGGACAGCCAGCCAGTATGCAACACCGCTGGGCGGAGCCGATGGATTGCCCGAGCCGATTACAGCGGCTATTGGAACGTTCATTAAGGGGCACGTTCAACGCCTGAACTTCGATCAGACGCTGGCGCCAACAAAACTGCTGCATCTGGGAATCGGTTACCAGACCAATCACTTCACGGATGACCCCGGCACCACGAATTACGACATGGAGAAAGAGCTTGGCCTGAAGGGGGCAACCAACAACCGAATTCCTCCTTCGTTCCAGATGGCCAATAACGCACAAGGCGGTGTAAAGAACCTGGGGCCGGGAAACTCGACAAATCGCCATCCGCTGCTTTATCAAAAACCGACTGCGAACGGGAGCCTGACCTGGGTCAAGGACAACCACACCTACAAATTCGGTGGAGAAGCCCGCTGGGACAACAATGGTTCCACGGTGTATGCCTACACGAGCGGCACCTACACCTTTAATAACGCTCAGACAGGACTTCCATATGTCACTCAGGCGGGAGGCACCGTCGGAGGCGGCACTGTCGGCTTCCCCTATGCGAGTTTCCTGCTGGGAGCCGTCGATCAGGTCCGAATTGCGCCGCCCAATACGATCCGTCTCAGCAAGAAGCAGTTCGGTCTCTTTGCTCAGGACTCGTGGAAGGTCACACGCAGCCTCACGCTCGACTACGGTCTGCGGTATGACTTCTCAACCTACTTCAAAGAGAACGATGGCAAGCTGGCGCAGTTCTCACCCACGACGCCGAACCCCAGCGCCGGCAACCTGCCGGGAGCGGTCATATTTGAAGGCGATGGGCAGGGCCGCTGCAACTGTAACTTCGCCGAAAATTATCCGTACGCGTTCGGGCCCCGTCTGGGCATGGCGTATCAGTTCGCGCCCAGGATGGTGCTTCGAGTCGGCGTCGGCATGGTGTACTCGGGAACCGGAGATTCGAATGGCGCGACCCAGGGCGGGCTTACTGCAGTCCAGGCCGTCAAGAGTCCCGGTAACGGAGATCCCATAATGACCCTGCGCAACGGCATACCCTTTACGCCGGCTCCGTTTCCGAATTTCGATGTCGGACAATATCCGCAGCCCGGCTATGCAGGAACGCAGGCGCCCGCCGTCTGGTACGACCGGAATGCCGGACGGCCGGCCAGGCAATGGCAGTGGAGTGTTGGAATTCAGCGGGAAATCTTCCAGGATCTGGCAGTGGAAATCGCGTACGTAGGAAACCGCGGGGCCTGGTGGAATTCGCCCGGGCTCATTGACGTCAATGCCAACACCCCGGAGAGACTCAGATCATTCGGACTCGATATCACGAACCCTACGGACCAGGCGCTTCTGCGAGCTCAAATCGGATCGGCGGCAGCCGCCGCACGCGGGCTCAGGCTGCCCTACGCCGGTTATCCAACGAATGTTTCGGTGGCACAAGCATTGCGGCCGTTCCCGCAGTTCACCAGCATCAACGCGCTGTGGGCGCCATTGGGGAATACGTGGTACGACTCGATGCAGCTGAAGGTGACGAAGCGTTTCTCTCACGGTCTTTCCTTCACAAGCAATTTTACGTGGTCGAAAAACCTCTCTACGGGTTCAGCCAGCAACGTCACCGTCCCAGGGAACGGAAACGCTCCAATCAATGACGTGTTCAACCGCAACCAGAACAAGTACACTTCCCAGTTCGACCAACCGTTCATTTACAACATCGCGGTGAATTACACGTTGCCTGCACTCCGTACGAACAAGGTCTTGTCATGGGCAATCCGTGACTGGACGATCGGCGCGTTTGCAACCTATGCCAGCGGATTGCCAATCCTGGCTCCCTACGCGCAGAACAACCTCAATTCGCTGCTGCTTCGCAACGTGAATACAGGCGCTACCGGAACCTTCGCCAACCGCGTACCGGGCCAGCCTTTGTTCAAGGGGGACATGAACTGCCATTGCCTGGATCCGAACAAGGAGTTCGCGCTGAACCCGGCCGCGTGGGCTGATCCTGCCCCAGGGACGTTCGGTACGGCAGCCGCTTACTACAGCGATTATCGATATCAGCGGCAGCCCCAGGAAAACTTCGCTTTTGGCCGGATCTTCCGGATCGGTGAAAAAGGAATGAGCTTCAACATCCGCGCAGAGTTCAGCAACATTTTCAACCGCTCGCGATTGCCTGCGACGGCGACGAATCCGACGTCTACCAACGCTCTGGCGACACAAACCAGGGATAAAGATGGAAAGCCGACTGCCGGTTTCGGATTCCTCAACACGGCGAACGCGCCCTCGACACCAGCGTCGCGTCAGGGTTCGATTGTCGGCCGGTTTACGTTCTAGAAAGGATTCGGTCCGGATGAAGCTCTCGGGGCGGAGGACAAATCTTCGTGCGCGAACTTTTCCTCCGCCTCGAGACAGGTTAGGTGCCCCAAACAACCGTTGGGGTCACCAACGATTCGAGTACTTCGATTTGGGTCTCAATCACAACCGTGTCATCAACTCCCGCTTCCTGCATTGTTATCCTCCATGGACAAAAAACAGTCCCGCACATTGCGTGCCGAAAGTCAGGAGGATTACTGATTCCCTCCAGGAAAGTAACAACGTGCTTGCCTGACCCGAATTACGTAAAACACAAAGGCACGAAAGCACAAAGAAAGGCCGCAAAATAGAAGTTCTTAAATGCGGCCTTTCTTTGTGCCTTCGTGCCTTTGTGTTTTACGGCATTCTTCCTTGCCTCCTTTGAGGAAGGGAATCCGTTCATACGGTGCACTGCACAGTGCACCTGGTGAACTGCACATGCCACCAGGTGGTTCACCGGCGCTTCGCCACTACAACTGAAATTAGCCTAAAAGATATATTTCAATCCGAACCAGTCGCCCAGGTCCGGATTGAGGGCGCTGTCTTCATCAGGGATGCGGGTCCATTCCCCGGAACAATCCGTCTGGGCAAAGACCGGCACGCTTATCAGCATCATCACCAACAAAAGGACGGCCATGTCTTCCTCCGAAAGAAAGTCGAGTCTATTTTGGCATCGCGAGGTAATGAAATTCCTGAGGTTTTTCCTTCTCCGACCCGTCGCCTTCCGTTCGCGCTGTGAGAGAACCATCGGGATTGCGGCGGTAGATGATCCGTTTCGGAAAATCATGAGCGAGGTTTTCGAAGACTGCTTCCCTTGCCTGCAGCCGGACAAGTTTGAAGTCGGTGCCGGGAGACTGGGCCCTGGGATGAGCAACGTAATAGATCCCGTCCGGACGCGCTTCGATTCGAAGATACTCAAAGAACGCAGGTCTGTTCCCCGACACCGTACGGCCCATACCGATCAGGGTGCCGCCGGCAACGCCCGTCCAATGCTCCTCGATTCGTGTATTGCCGGAGGTCAGCTCCCACGCTCCGGTCATCCATGAAAGATCCTCGATGCGGAACTGGAGAAGCATCGAGATCAGAACAATCAATCCGGCTGATGACGTCATCATGTCGCGAGTATTAACGGTGCCGACCCATGCGCGTCAAGCGTTTTCATGATCTGGAAGCACCTTTCGATTCTCCGTTCCGGAAATTGCGTGTTGACACCCTTTTATTAAGCTGGTACCTTGCCACTCCAAGGTAGCTTTGATTGACCATGAGCCTCGACGGAAAACTCGGACCGATTCGCAAAGGGCTGCTGGAGTTTCTGATCTTGAAAATCATCTCCGCCGACAAAGTGTACGTCGCCGACATGCTGAAGCGCCTCAGCGAAACCGAGTTTGCTACTCAGGAAGGAACACTGTATCCGCTGCTAAGCAAGATGCGCCGGGAAAACCTGGTCGATTACCAGTGGAAAGAATCGGAAGCTGGCCCGCCACGGAAGTATTACAAGCTGACTGCAAAAGGAAAGTCTCAGCTTGCGGAGCTCAACGACTATTGGAAGCAGATCAATGCGACTATCGACGAGTTAGGAAACTAACTATGAACAAAGTCATCACGGTTAACTTGAACGGCAATGCGTACCAGGTGGAAGAGAGCGGCTACATCGCGCTCTCCGAATATCTCACCGACGCCGAAGCGAAACTTAACGAAAATCCGGACCTGACGGAAATCATGGCGGATCTGGAACAGGCGATCGCCGACAAATGCAACAAGTACCTGACGGCTAACAAGAACGTGGTAACAAGGTCGGAAATCGAGCAGATCCTCAAGGAAATGGGCCGCGTCGATGCCGAGGCCGGTGAAAGCACTGAAGCGGAATCGGAAAAAGAGGAAGGAAGAAAAGACAAAACGAAGGCCGGCGCGGGCGCGCCAAGGCGGCTCTACCTGATCCATGAGGGAGCCATGATTGCGGGTGTGTGCAAAGGACTGGCGGTCTATTTCAATATCGATGTGACGCTCGTGCGGCTGGCCTTCGTCGTTCTCACGATCGTTTAAGCCGGTTTCTTTGCCCTGGTTTATCTGGCCGCAATGATCATCATCCCGTACGCGGAAACTTCCGAAGAACGCGCCGAGGCATACGGACTGCCCTTCAACGCGCAGGAACTTGTCGACCAGGCAAGAAAACACTACGCGAATTTCAAGAAGGATTCCGAGGAGTGGTGGCGGAAATCCGGACCTGGCGGAAAAGACTGGAAAGAGTGGAAGCGAAACATGCGGCAAGCGGCCAAACAGGCCCGCCGGACAGCACGGCAGGCGCGCTGGTGGGCACAGGGTCCGCCGCCGAAATTGGATAGTGCGTCGCAAATCGTCACCGCGGTGATGCTTCCGGTATTCGGAATCATCATCGCCGTTTTGACCGTGCTCTTTGTTCTGTCGCTCATATCGGTCGTCACCACAGGCGCGGTTCTTGGCTGGCCGGTTCCCGTAGGAATTCCTCTCTGGGCTGGAATATTGATTCTCGTGGTTTTGTATAGCTCGGTCGTCGGTCCATTCAAAGCCGCATTTCGCGGGTGGCATCGCTGGGACGGCCATTACTATCGCTGGCCTGCGGTTTGGGGTGGAATGGTGTGGCTTGGATGCCTGGTTCTTGGCTTCTGGCTCGCTTTCACCTATGTGCCGGAGGTCCGCTATTTCGTCGAAAGCCTGCCTTCCATCCTGAACGATCTTGTGAGGCGATAGCGAGAAGGGGCGTATCGAAAAACACAAAGGCACGAAGGCACAAAGAAAGGCCGCAAGCAAAGTTCTTGATGCGGCCTTTCTTTGTGCCTTCGTGCTTTTGTGTTTTTCGATCCCGCGCCAGGCCTACCGAAAAAGCAACACTGAAGAGACGGCCGTAAGCACGATGATGAGTGTCTCGAAGACGCGCTGAGGCACGCGATGAACGAGCCAAAGACCGGCAACGGCGCCGCAAATGACGGCCGGCACCATCAAAGCATCGAAGGCCAGGGAATTACGGCTGAAGAGGTGATACCAGGAGTAAATCGGTATCTTGGATAGATTCACAACCAGGAAAAACCAGGCTCCGGTGGCCACAAACTGTTCTTTCCCTAATCGCCGGCTGAGCAGATACATGTTCATTACCGGAGCGGCAGCATTGGCGATGGTCGACGCAAATCCGGCAGCAATGCCGTAGAACGACGGACTGCCGGCAATTTGTCCGGACGGATTTCGCCGCCGCTGGATGTGCAGAGCCAGCATGATAAGCACGATGACACCGATCATGGGGCGAAGCACCTGCTCGTTGAGACTGAGCGCCAGCGCGCCCAGAACCATACCCGCTGCCACCCATGGAATCAGTGAGAAGAGCTTGCGCGCGTCCGCATGCCGGCGCCAGTAGATCACCGCGAAGAAATCCGCGGTGCTGAGAATGGGTAAAGTCCACGCGGCGGCGTGCCGCGCATCGCCGACTGTGAGCACCATGAGCGGTGCCACAATCGTGCTGATACCGGGCATGCCGGTCTTCGCAACGCCGATAGCGAGCGCGCTGAACATTCCGAGGATCCACTGCCAGGTGGCGAGTTCAGGAATCATATATTCTTCAGCGCCTCACGCTTGCTCAACGGACTGAGCTCGTGCTCGTGCGCCCGAACGTAACGGCGCACTTCGTCGGGACTGGTCCACGCATATTGCCGAAGCGCCCATCCGATGGCCTTCCGGAGAAAGAATTCTTTCGAACCGAGCGACGGTTCCATGCACGCGTACATCAGCTTGAGATCGGTGTTTTCCTTGAAACCCAGCTGACAAATAATCGACGTCCGGCGCTTCCACATGTCGTCAGACCGGCTCCAGCGGAGCATTTCCCTGCCGACAGGTTTGGGATAGCAGCGCAGAAGCGACCCGACGCAGTGCGAAGCGAGCACGTCCACAACGTCCCACCACGCGCCGCTGACGATCATCTCCTCATACGTGGGCAGAGTCTCGAGTGTCTGGAAAGCCTTCGCCTTTTTCCATTCACAAAGCGCGATCGCCGCGTACCGCTCTTCACGGAAACGGGCATTACGCCAGATGTACAGGACGGCGTTCCTCCAGGAATCGGCGTCGGAAAAACTCAGGCCCGCAAAGACTTCCTTGAAAACCTGACGCAACACCGGCCCCGGCACGCCGTGGTATGGCATTGGCGATTTCATGTACTTCTGCATCTGGGAGGCTTTGCCGGGATCGGCCGCCCGCTTCAGTTGCGATCGAAGGTCCAGGAGTAGCGTTCGGCTCATCAGGGAAGAAAAATCGGTGCAATTCGGGAACAGAAGATCTGACCAGTGTTCAATTCCCAATTCTCATCCGGATGAGAATTGGGAATTGAACATTGGTCAGATCTTTCGTCCCCGAATTACGACGTGCGCAGGTACTTGTTGAAGTGAGCTAGTGTGCGCGACCAGGAAAGCTCGGCTGCGGCTTTGTCATAACGCGGCGTTGTGTCGTTATGGAAGCCGTGCATGGTGCCGGCGTACATGAACATCTCGTAGGGAATCTTGTTTGCCTTGAGAGCGGCTTCATAGGCGGGCCAGCCGGCATTGATGCGTTGATCATCCCCGGCGTAGTGAATCAAGAGCGCGCCCTTGATTTTGGCCACTTCGGCAGCCGAAGGCTGCGCGCCGTAATACGGTGCCGCGGCGGCGACTTCAGGAATCCGCGTCGCGAGAGTATTGGCGACGCCTCCACCGAAGCAGAAACCCACAGCGCCGATCTTGCCGGTGCAGTCGGGAAGCCCCTTCAGATAGTTTGCTGCTGCAACGAAGTCCTCGGTCCGCTTTGTTCCGTCGAGTTTGGCAAAATCCGCCCCGCCCTTTTCGTCGTCACCCGGGTATCCACCCAGGGGCGCCAGGGCGTCCGGCGCGTAAGCGATGAAATTCGCGACCCCGAGTCGGCGCGCCACATCCTCGACATAAGGATTGAGGCCCCGGTTCTCATGCACGACGAGCACGCCGGGCAATTTGCCGCGAGCATTGGCCGGGCGAACCAGATAACCCTTGGTCATCGAGTTGCCCTGCGGTGAAGGATAGCTCGTATATTCCGTTTTGATCCGGCTGTCGGTCTTCGGGACCTGCTCGGCCAAAGCGTAATTGGGCTGAAGGCTCTCCAGAATCGCCGCAGCGGTGAGGCCGCCAACCGCGAACTTTTGGGCGCCGTCCAGAAACTCACGGCGGCTGATTCCACCATGAATGTAACGGTCGAAAAGACTCAGAAGTTCAGGATGGAAATCGCTCGCTTTCTTTCTTTCCATAGCAGTATCTCCTTTGGATTAAGGTCCTGGTCCGCGAATACTATCACACATTCAAACGCGGCTATTAGTCGACCCCTGAACCAGCGTGTAAGAAGACGTAATCTGAATGGCCGTGTAAAGGCTCCGATACACCGGACACTTGTTCGCGAAAAACCCGTGTACGCGTTCGACTGTTTCGCGAACGTCGTCCGAGGCGCGAAGCGTGAATGCGACGTGAACACGTTTGATTACCAGGACACCCTCCTCGGTCTCGACTTCGCCTCGAACATCGGCCGTGAGATTGCCGTCACTTGCATCGATCTTACGCGCCTCCAGCGCGCCCCCAAAGGTTCCAACCATTCAGCCACCTACGGCCGCAACGATGTAATCGAGTGTTGCGGCATGAGATTCGCCGATGGCTTTTTCATCGACTCCGTAGTGCTTCGCAATGTTCCCGTGAACACTGAATGTAACGGGCTTCGTTTCGCCCGGCAGGTAGGCAAAACGCAAGGGCCCCCGACGCCGTTCAATCCGCACATTGGAAACGTAAGTAACTTCCGGCATAGTGTTCCTCCGATTTTAACTTAGCAGGTCCAGAACTACCTTCCAATCGCCGCCTGTCTGGCGCTTCCAGATGCGCAGATAGTTGACTCGCTCGACGGCCTTCGAGGTGTCGGCCGCCTTGAACTCCGCGGTTCCGTATGTATATGCGAGATCGACTGAACCCGACACATCGGCATTGATAACCTTCCAGGCGAAGGTGCCCTTATAGTCCACCAACGCACGGCGTATGGCAGCCTGCCCTACAAATGGAAAGCTATTGTTGCGATACAGGCGCGCGTCCCCGGCAAGCACATTCAAATAGGTTTCCGTGCTTGTGGAGAAGGCGCGCTCCGCATCGAGCAAAACCCCGCGCGCGACCTGGATCTCATTTTCCGCATGGCGCTGCTCGACATCGGATCCGATGCGAGGGGACTCCACCGATGCAGGTTTCGGAGGAACTGCATGGCTGATTCCGATGTCGATTGCAATCTTCCACGCACCATCCGCCTGCTTTCTCCAAACCGTGACGTAATGTCCAAACCCGCCAGGAGCGTCTTGCGGCGTGCGCCGGATCTCCCATGGCCCGGTTGTGTAACCGAGATCAGCGGACTTGGCAATGTCTGCAAAGGCCGGCTGCCAGCTTAGTTGCGATGTGGGTGGTGGATTCTTTTCCATCCACAGCTTGCCGGGCACTGCCTGGGGACGGAAAATGATCGACTCGTTGTTGAGGTTGGCGAGGAACGCGTCGCGGGTTCCCTTGCCTACGGACAATCGCGCAAATGCGCGCTCCGTTTCAATCAGGGAATTGAGCTCGGACCTCAAATCTCCGGCCAGCAAAAGAAGCGTGAGCACAAGAATTCTCATTGTTCGGTCGCCGAACTGAACCGTGAGCGAAATCGACTTACCGCAGACTACGACGAACACGGCTGCAGATCACCATAATTTTGGCGGGACCTCCTGACCTTCGGCCCTGGCTTCCGTCAATATGAAATACTGAATGCGATGGAAAGGAAGAATGAATGAAACAACTCATCATCTGTGTATTAGCCGCCTGCATGGCTGTCACCATGACTTACGCTCAGACACCCTCGAGCCTCGAAGGCAAGTGGGAGGGGGCGCTGGCAGCGGGTCCGAATCAGCTTCGGCTCGTTCTCAACATTTCGAAGGCAGCAGATGATCTCTATCTCGGCACGCTTACGAGTGTCGATCAAGGCGGCGTCCGAATTCCGATCGACAAGATTCAGCAGACCGGCGATTCGGTTCGGCTTGAAGTGAAGGCCGTGAATGGAATCTTCGAAGGGTCGATCAGCGAGGACAAGACAAAGCTCAAAGGCACGTGGACACAGGGCGGACCTAAACTGCCTCTCGAGCTGACGCGCACCGGTGCAGCAGCGGAGGCGCCAAAGCCGCCGGATGCTGCCGTTGCGGCCGCCGCTGCCGTGAACAGTCCGTTCGGAGTCCCGGTCGAGATGACGGTGCCCATCGCGCCAACGCCTTTTGCAGCCGCCGGCAAGATTCACCTTGTTTATGAACTGCACGTCACGAACTTCGGCGGACTGGAGCTCCCGTTGAGCAAACTCGAAGTGTTGAACGGAGAGACGACTGTCGCCGGCTTCGAAGCAGCGGACCTGAACTCCCTGCTGGCGCGTCCCGGCGCTGCAAATCTGTCGGACAACCGTGTCATTGGACCCGGGATGCGCGCCATCGCATACGTTTGGATCACACTCGATGCAGGCACGCCTGTTCCTGCTTCTCTTCGTCATCGCCTTACAGGAAGGAATCAGACCGTGACGGGTGCCCCCGTCACCGTTTCCACAGCGAAGCCGATCGTTTTGGGTCCTCCCTTGAAGGGAGAAAACTGGATCGCTGCAAACGGACCCGCCAATGGTTCCGTTCACCGGCGCGCGCTGATTCCGCTGAACGGCAATGTCCACCTCGCCCAGCGATTCGCGATTGACTGGGTTCAGATCAATCCCGGCGGAAGAACGTTCGAGGGAGATGAAAAGGACAACAAGACCCACAAGGCCTACGGCAACGACGTTCTGGCCGTGGCCGACGGCGTCGTCGCCGCTGTACAAGATGGCATTCCGGAGAATGTGCCGGGGCCGGCGTCGCGCGCTGTGCCGATCACTCCCGAAACGATAGGGGGAAACCACGTCATCCTGGACGTTGGCGGCGGCCGCTTCGCATTCTATGCGCACATGCAGCCGGGAAATCTTCGCGTTAAGGTTGGCGACAAAGTGCGACGTGGCCAGGTGATCGGGCTGGTGGGCAACTCGGGCAACAGCACAGAGCCGCACCTGCACTTCCATGTAACGGACGGAAATTCGCCGCTCGAATCGGAGGGCTTGCCATACGTGCTCGAGTCGTTCGAAGTTCAGAGCGCGCCGAACACCTGGGAACCGCGTCAGAATGAGCTTCCGTTGCAGAATAGCCGGGTTCGATTTCCCGAGGTGAAGTGAAAGGCAAAGATAAGCCGCGGATTTCACGGATGACGCGGATGGCGCGCATCAACGATCTATTTGCGCGCCATCCGCGAAATCCGCGGCTTATCTTTGCCTTTGTGTCTTTTTGTTTCTTACGCTGCGTGAGTTCCGCGACGGCCGAGGAGCCTTGCAAGGGTTCCGCTGTTGGTGAGTTGCTGTTTGCGAGCTCGCATCCGTTGCCCAAGTTCCTTCAGTTCAGAAGTATCCATAGCCTTCCGCACTCTTGGAAACATTTCCTGCTCTTCTTCCCCGGCATGGTGCTCGATAAGATCTTTTAGAACCTTCGCCTTGGCAGCGAATTTTTCGGAGTCCATAGGTGTCTGTTTGACCTCGGGCATCACGAGATCCACCACATGGTGCTCCTCAAGTGACTCGTAATAGAGCTCTTGATCGGCCTTGAGACGCATAGCGGCCTTGAAAGCCGGATAAAAGATCTCCTGCTCGATCGTCGTGTGTATCTTGATCTCGTTTTCGACCCGGCCAAGCAGCTCTTCCCGCCGGGTGACATTCTTTTCGTTTGTGCTTTCCAATCGCTTCAGCAGCTTGCGAACTTCCTGATGATCTTTCTTAAGAAGTGAGATGGCATCCATTCTGGATGAAGTATTGCGTCCGTTTGATTTTCTTCTCGATCGCGTCGGCATACTTGTACCTCCTCCATCTTTTGGGTGCAAGTCTGCTGCCTTTAGCCAGGCCGCGAATGACGCCAAGTTTTGGTGATATTACATCGCGAAGGCGACCAGCGCGTTATCGGCGCCTGCGCCGGTAGCGATCACAATGAACTGCCGGCCGGAGCGTGTGCGATAGGTCATCGGGACGGCCGCGTTCGCGTAAGGAACCTTTCCGCGCCAGACTTCCCTTCCGGTCTTCTTGTCGAATGCATAGAGGTAGGTGTCCCCGCCGCCTATGAACACGAGGCCGCCTCTGGTGACCATCGCACCACCAAGGCTGCCTGGTGATCCGAGTCGATCCGGCAGCGTGACGCCTTTCAGCAAAGGATGGTTTCGAATCGCAGGGCTCCCTTCACCCAACGGCACCTGCCATGCGATCTCGCCTTTGTTCAAATCGATTGCTGTCAGGAGGACATAAGGCGGTGAGACGAGCGGCAGACCACCCGGCAAATTGACAGACTCTCCGCCGCGCGCGAATACATTGGAGTAATCGACTTTAATGAGCGGATCGGATCCATCGTTCTTGCCAACGCGGTTCACTCCGATCTGATTCGCTGCGCGTACGAACAGATAACCGGTATCCGGATCGAACGCGGCTCCGCCCCAGTTGGCTCCGCCGCTTTGTGACGGGCGCTGCAAGGTCCCTTTGAGCGATGGCGGCGTGAACATCGGACCGATGACGAATTTCTTCATCTGTTCCTCGGCCATGGCTTTGATCTCGGGCGTGAGATTGTTCGCATCCGATAGCAGGACGCCTTGATTGATATATGCCGGTGGCTTGGTGGGAAACGGCTGCGTCGGATAAGGCTTCTCGCCAGGCACGTCGGTGGCTGTCGGCACTGGGCGTTCGACGATCGGCCAGACCGGTTTGCCGGTCACGCGATCGAATACAAAGGTGTCACCCCGCTTCGTAACCTGAGCTACTGCGTCGATGCGCTGGCCATTGACGGTGATCGTGACAAGATTCGGCCTCGTCGGAAGGTCCCAGTCCCACAGGCCGTGGTGGACCGTTTGGAAATGCCATTTCAGCTTTCCCGTCGCAGCGTCCAGGCAGAGGAGCGACTCGGCGAACAAATTCGAGCCGGGACGCTGGCCGCCGTAATAGTCGCTGCTCGGCGTTGAAGTCGGCACATAGAGCAACCCGCGCGCTTCGTCGAGCGCCATCGGCGCCCAGGCGTTTCCGTGGCCGTTGTTGCGCCATGTCTGGTTTTCCCAGGTGTCCGCGCCAGGATCGTTCGCGGACTGCGGAATTACCGAGAAGGTCCACACTCTCTTGCCTGTCCGCGCATTGATCGCCTGAACGTAACCTACGGGATCGGAGTCTTGAACCCGGTCGGGAACCTGGCTTCCCATGATAACGAGATCCTTGTAAACCGTCGGCGGCGAGCTTTGCGTGGCATGCTTCGGATCGGATATTCGCGGCAGGTCCGTCAACGACACTTCCCCGTTATTTCCGAACGTGTGAACAGGCTCTCCTGTCCGCGCATCCAGCGAGAAGAGCCGATGCCGGCTGTTCAGGAGAATTCGGAGATTCCGGCCATCGCGCCAGAAGGCGGTTCCGCGCAACTTCCATCCGCTCGCGGACAAGACCTGCCCAAGCTTGTACGCTTCGCCATCGAACCGCCAGAGTTCCTTGCCGGTCTCCGCATCCAGCGCTGCGATGCTGTTGTACGGTGTCGTCACGTAAAGCACTCCATCGATCATCAATGGCGTGGCTTCGAAAAAGCCTGGTGTCGTTCCGTACTCCGCGAGGGGCGTTTCCCAATGCTTCCATTGCCAAGCGACTTTCAGCTGGGAGACGTTGCCGGAATTGATGTCTGTCAGTTGCGAATACCTGGTGCCGGCCGGATCTCCGCCCTGGTAGAGCCATTCGACCTGCGTCGATGGCGGGCGCTGCTGCATGGCCAGGAGCGAAAGCGAGCACCCGATCAGCAAGAAGATGATTGACAGTTTTCGGTTCATAACACTCCTGTGAAATTTGGCACTCTGGGGCAGAACGCCTAAAATTTCCTATTTCCCAGTCCATGCGGCTCTCAATGCCGCTCGATTGACTTCCTGGCCCCGGAGATACACCTTGTCGATCTTTCTCGTGTTCGCGATGTTGTCCAGGGGATTCGCATTGAGCACAACAAAGTCGGCGCTCTTGCCGGGTGCGACCATGCCGAGTTGATCGAGCTTCAGCGTTTCGGCCGCGAGGCGGGTTGACGCGACAATTACTTCAGAAGGTGTCATCCCGGCCTTCGCCAGCGCGTCCACCTCCCAGATCGCATGCCAGCCCATGGTTCGCCCGGGATCTCCCGCGGAGTCGCTCCCGAGGACAATCCGCACGCCCGCCGCCCGGAGTTTCGTCAGGTTGCGAACCTGCAGGTCCCATGACGCACGCGTGTTGGCGAGCGCTTCGGGCCTCCTGTTCGAAAATTGTCTTTCCAGGCGCGCGATCTCACCGGGAGCAATGGTCTCGTGCAGCAGCGGATCGTCGAGCCATGCGGGCCGTCCCGGTTCCAGCCCTCGGCTTGTGACGCCGAGGTTCGGCGTGAAGAAAACATCCGGGTGTTGCTTGAGCAATGCGATGAATTCGTTGTCGATGTCCTTATCTCGAACCAGGTGCGTGAAGCCGTTGATGCCCGCCCGCACCAGGCCCTTGGCATCCTCCAAATCGTAGACATGAGCGATGGCCCGCAGATTTTGTTTGCGGGCTTCATCGACCGCTGCTCCATAGAGTTCGGGTGTCAGCTTCTTTTGAGTATGGTTTCTGTCGTCTACCCAGATCTTGACGAAGTCCGGACGATGAGGAGCCAGGTCCCGCACCGCTTGTCTGGCCTGCTCGACCGTTGTGACCACATACGGCACGTCGTTCCGCGCGGGATCATTCGGTCCGGATCCCGGCCAGGCCAATCCCCGGCCCACCGTGCGAAAGAGCGCCGCGCCAGGGTGTACCTCGTCCCGCAGCTGATACGGCAACTCTCCGAAATCCGTGCCCATGCTGATGGCGGCCGCGAACCCGTGGTAGGCGTAGCGATTCAGGTGATCGAGGAGATTCTCGCGGTTGAAGTTCGCCTTGGACATGCTTCCGTCTTGTTGTTTGAGAAACCCGAAATGACTGTGGACATCCACCATCGCGGGAATGACGGTTTTTCCGGTGAGATCCATGTGTCGGGCGCCCGCCGGAACTCGAAGCTCACCTTTCCTGCCGACGCCTGTGAACCGGTTATTCTCCACAATAAACGCCGAGTTCTCGATAGGAGCCCTTCCATCGCCCGTGATGAGCCGCGCGCCTTCGAACACCACGGCCGAAGAACCTTGCCCTGCGCGATTGACTGCCTTGCCCTGGAGGTAAACCCGGACGATCTTTTCGGTGTTCGCGATGTTCTCGAGCGGATTCTCTTCGAGCACGACGAAATCCGCGTTCTTGCCGGCCGCAAGCGTTCCTTGTTTGGAAAGACCAAGGAATTCGGCCGAACTGCGCGTAGCCGCCGTAATCACGTCGTTCGCGCTCATTCCAGCCTGCGCCATCAGTTGGAGCTCGCGAAGCGCCGAGTAGGCGTAGAAATGATCGCGCGCCGCTCCGTCGTCGGTGCCAAATCCAATCCAGACGCCCGCAGCCTGAAGCTTCGTGAGAGTGCGCTGCATGCGGCGGTAAGTTTCCCGCGCCCGCTCAACCGCCTGCGGTGAGCGCGTCGCATAAGTCCCGCGCAGCCGCTCGATTTCCGCGTCCGACGCGACTTCGTGCAAAAGCCTGGAGTTGAGCCACGCGGGCGGTTCGGCATGAACGGCGTTCTCGCTGATGGCGAGATTCGGCATGACGAAAACGCGCCGCTGCTTCAACAGCGCGATCAGCTCATCATCCGCTTCCCGATCACGAACAAGATGGGCGAAGCCATCGATACCGGCGCGCACGAGGTCCTTCGCATCGTCAAGATAGAAGACGTGGGCAACGACACGCGTGTTGTGTTTGTGCGCTTCGTCGATGATTGCGCGATACAGCTCAGGGCTAAGCTTCTTGACCGTTCCGTTTCTGTCGTCTACCCAGATCTTGATGAAATCCACTTTTTTGGCGATTTGCTCGCGCACGCCCTTCCGCGCCTCGGCTTCCGTAGTTACGCCTATCGCCGATGGCTTGAGTTCCGGAAGGTTGGGTCCGGCATCCGGCGCCGCAAAGCCTCGCCCCGCAGTCATGAAGAGCGCCGTCCCACTTAATTTTCCTGCCAGTTGTTCGGTCCGGATTTGAAACGGCAAGTCGTTCGGATCGGTCCCGAGTGAGAGGACGGTGCTGAAGCCGCAGTACGCGTAGCGATTCAGAAGATCGAGGAGGTGGTCGCGGGTGAAATTGTCTGCCGAATATGTCAGCCCTTTCTGATAACCAAGATGGATGTGAGTATCAATAAGGGCCGGCATGACGGTCTTGCCGGTCAGATCGACCCGCGCTGCGCCCGCCGGTGGCTGGATGGTTCCCTTTTTTCCGATTTTGACGATCCGGTCGTTTTCGACAAGGAACGCAGAGTTCTCGACGGGTGCTTTGCCATCGCCCGCGATAAGCCGGGCGCCTTCGAACAAGGTCACAGCGTTCGAAGGGGCGGGCCGCTGGGCGGCAAGAATCACAAGCGATCCGGCGATCAAGCCAATGGGAATCCAAAGTTGGCGCTTCATGACGAACTCCTAACTCCGATCGATCGCAGCCGCGGAGCGGCGCTAGACTGTAGCCCCGGGCACAAGCCCGGGGCAAGAGTGTCGTTTTGGACTTCAAGCCCCGGAGGGGCGAAAGAATCTCTGGAATCTTTCGCTCATCCGGGCGGACTCGTTTAACCGCACAGAACCCCTGGGCTTGCGCCCCGACGCTACATTCTCACGCCGCTCCGCGGCTGGAATTCTGATGTCCCCTATTTCGGCAGGCGAAACGCGAGTAACTCGCCTGTGTAGCCGCCACCGCTAATGGAAACGACAATGTACTGATTCCCGTTTAGCGAATAGGTCATCGGCGAGCCGCTCTGGCCGGCCGGCATGTAGACGGCACCCACTTCTTTTCCGGTAGCTTTGTCATAAGCGCGCAGCATCGCGCCGCGCCGCCCATTGGCCATCGTAACAACCCCGGCCTCACCGGCAATGACCAGCGTCTTGGTAACCAGCGTTCCAACAGTTCCTGGCCGCCCTGTACGAGGCACATTCAAGCCGCGCAGCGCCGCGTTGTTGCGAACGTTATCCGGCGTATCGCCATGGGCGACTTGCCACACGATCTCTCCTTTATTGAGATCGATCCCCGAGATACGGCCATAGGGCGGTTTCACCAGGGGCAGTCCCTGAACGGTCAGGCCGGTACCTCCGCCTTCCGCAGCGGCGGGAGCTGCATCCGCGCCGGCGTTGGAACCGGAGCCGCCCGTGAGCCGTGGACCCGTTGTCGCCATGCCCTGGATGAAGTTCATATCGGTGAATCCTGCCGGGGGCGGCACGAGTCCGAGCGGAGTAATCACGCTCTGCGAAGAAACGTACAGCATGTGCGTTTCGGGATCGAAGGAACCGCCGGGCCAGTTGGTGCCGCCACCCGACGTACCCATGGTGAGCGTCGCGATAGGACCTTCAATTTTGCTGACGACCGGCGGTGTGAACATGGGTCCCAGCTTGTATTTCGAAACCAATTTCACGGCTTCTTCCCGAAGGGCCGGGGTGAAGTCGATGAGATCATCGATCGACACGCCGGTGTGGTCGTAAGCCGCGGGTTTTGTGGGAAACGGCTGAGTGGGAGAGTACCACTCGCCAGGCACGTCCCCCTTCGGCGCCGGCCGCTCTTCGATCGGCCAGATGGGTCTGCCGTTCGTGCGATCGAATACATAAAGCGTGGCTTGTTTGGTCGGCTGAGCGACGGCCTTTATCGTCTGGCCATTGATCGTGATGTCGGCGAGGATGGGAGGCGCAGGAATATCCATATCCCAAATCCCGTGATGCACGAGCTGGTAATGCCATTTGCGAACGCCCGTCTGCAAATCCACGGCAACCAGCGTCTCACCAAACAGGCCATTACCGGGTCGATGGCCGCCGTAATAGTCGCCGGTAGGAGATTCGACCGGCAAGTACACAAGCCCCAGTTCTTCATCCACGGAAATCTGTCCCCAGACGCCGGTATTTCCGGTGTACTCCCAGGAATTTTGTTCCCACGTCTCGTTGCCATACTCGCGAGGCAGCGGAATCGTGTGGAAGATCCAAAGGCGTTTGCCTGTCTTGACGTCGAACCCGCGCACATACCCTTTCACATTTTTCTTGCTCTTGGGATTCGCGCCGGTTCGGTGTGCGGCGCCCACGATCACGACGTTTTTGGCGACAGTCGGAGCGGCGTGAAGACCTACTTCTCCAGTCACCAGATCCATCTCCTGGTCGTCATCAAGCTTGAGGTCAACAACGCCTTTATTCCCAAAGGTTGGACTCGGAATGCCCGTTTTTGCATCCAGCGCGATGAGCCTGTAGCCGGGTGTCACGTAGAGGATTCGCTCTTCGGTGCCGTCGGTCCAGTACGCAAGGCCGCGGCCCGAAAGCTGGCGGGGAGCCGCAGCACCGCGTGCGCCCTCTCGCTCGGTATGTACCCAGAGCTGCTCACCCGTGGCCGCATCGAGCGCAACGACCGCGCGGCGAGTTCCGCCGGTAGCATAGATGATGCCGTTTGCCATGAGCGGCGTGCCTTCAAGCTGAGTTTCGGGTCGGGGTCCGAGGTTATCCGTTTTGAAGCGCCATGCCACTTCCAGCTTGCTGAAATTGTCTGCGTTGATCTGATCGAGCGGCGAGTAGCGTGTATTTCCTACATCTCCACCATAGGTCCGCCACTCTCCATTCTTCGCTCCCGACTGTGCGGTGACGCGAGTATCTGCCAGAACAAGCAGACACAAGACCGGGATCGTTTGTGTCATGCATCGAGCTAAGGTGCGCATCGAGTTTCCTCCTACCACGGCATTTGCCGTTTGGTGTATTTCCGTCCGATCTCTGTGGCCTGCTGACTTGCCGGCCCGACCATGACGCCTTCTTTGATCATGTCGACCACGTTGTTGGGATTCATCGAATTCAGGAAAAAGATCTTGTTCGCCTTGCACGCGGCAAAGACTCTTGCACGCGCCGCCTGCATCTTTGGATCTCTCTCCGCCACGGCACCCGAACCTGTGACACCGAGGGACAACGCCATGTCGCCGGGGCCCCACTCGGCAATCGCGATGCCTGGAATTTTCAAATTCTCTTCGGCGTTCTCGAGCGCGTATTTGTCCTCCAGTTTCAAGCCAAGAAGAATCTCACCTTCGGGATTGAGCGGCCAGGTGTCGGCCTTCTGGAGGTACTCTTGGGAAGATATTCCCCAGATGCGCGCGGCTGTGTCCGCTCCGTGAACTCCGCGGCGGCCTTCGCTGATTCCTTTGCCGATTCCCTGTTTATGGATCGGCAGACGCACGGCCTCCACGAATGCCCGCACGGCGCCGGGCGTGTCCGCGTGGGTCAACATGACGCCATGGACTCCCGTGGCAAGCACCTGGGCAAACATCCAGGCATTGGCGCGCACAGTCGCTTCATCTGTGCCATTGACCGGCACATTGACGATGACCGTCGGGGTGCGATGCCCGCTCTTGGTCGGGCCGCCTGCCGCCAGTCCCTGCATGTAATCGGCAAGGCCTTTGATGTCGTAAGGTGCGTGCTCCATGTCGTAGCTGATGTAGTCGGCATAGGTCTGAGCGTCTTTCTTGCCCTGTTCAAAACTGCCTTCGGTACCCGAGTGCGAGCCCGTGTAATAGATGGGCTGTCCCTCTGCCAACAATTCGATCGCTCTATTGAGCCGCTTGGGTTTCGGCGTTTGAGCCTGCGTCGTTGCAAAAAGCAGCGACAGAACACACAATAACAGTGCCCCTGCAAACAGAAGCTTTCTCATGGTGTCCTCCCGATTGTTTCGAAAATTGCGGGCAGTATAGCAAACGAACACGCAGAATCACCACACAACCTGACCTTGTGCGATACCCAAGAGTATTGTTATAAGGGTTGCTCACCGTAGGAGACGAGAAATTATGGGTAAGTTCATTATTGGGCCCCATATGCGGTTGCAGGAATGGGTTGCCGAAGAGAACGGATACTTCACCGCTGAGGGTCTCGAATACGAGTTTCTGGAATCAACGGGATTTTCGAAACTCGCCGTCAAGTCCGCCGCAGAATTGCCGAAAGATCAAATCCGCGGCGCTTATCAAACCATCGAACACGGCCGCACCTGCGACATCAGTTCCGCCTGTCACTGGACAATAAACATGGCTGCCGCGGCGGGTCATGGCCGGGTGTGGGGGAAGGCTTACTCGGTGACTCCGGCGGGCATCTACGCCGCCACTGATTCGAGCATCCGAAAGGCGGAAGATCTCGCCAATGTGCCGGTCACTGTGGGCTGGCAGTCAGGCAGCCACTACACCACCATTCAGGCACTGGAGCCGATTTTGCAGCGGGAGCAAATCAAGCTTCATTTCGGCGGCATGATTTTCCAGCGTCTCGAGTTGCTGGTCGACCACGAGGTACCAGTGGCGACGCTCTTTGGCGGGTGCGGATACTTTGCCGAACAACTGGGGTTCCGCAAGATCCTCGATTGCACCTTCATGACCGCGGCCATCGTGCAGAACGATGCCGACGAAGAAGATGTCGAAAAGTATTTCCGTGCGCTGAAACACGCGCAGGAGGACATCGACTTCCATCATCAAAAATACACACACTATTACAAAAAAGAATTCCCAGCGCGTTTCCACGACGTGATGGACACGCGACTCTTTGGGCCCGGTGAGCGCATTGTTTTCGCGCCGTATACGAAAGAGATGTACGAGAAGACTCAGAAGTGGGTCGAATCCTGGGACATTTTCGAAGAAGGCCTGAAGGACAGGAAGGGTTACGAGGAATCTGTACTGAAGGCATAGGAGGCACTAATGGTTATTGATGCACACGCGCATGTCACGGCGCCGGAAAGCCTGTATGTATACAAAGCGGGTCTGCTCGCGCACCGTGGCGCCCATGGCCGTGGCGCCGTCGAGGCCAAAGATCAGGACATCATCGATGCGGTGAACAAACCGGTCTTCGGAGGCTCCTCCCACCTGCAGCAGCTTAAGGAAGCGGGCACGGATATGCAGATCATATCGCCCCGCCCTTATCAAATGATGCACAGCGAGAATCCCAGGCTCGTCCAGTGGTTCACCGAGGAAACCAACAACATCATCGCCCAGGAAGTGAAACTGTTCCCGAAGACTTTCCGCGGCGTTTGCGGGCTGCCACAAAGTCCGGGCCAACCGGTCACGAAGGTTCTACCCTATCTGGAGCGCTGCGTGAAGGAACAGGGATTCGTGGGCTGTCTTCTGAACCCGGATCCCGGCGAGTGCAGCGGCGTCGAAACGCCGGCTCTGGGCGACCGGTATTGGTATCCCCTTTACGAGAAGCTGGTGGAATTGGATATTCCGGCGCACCTTCATTCCGCGGGCTGCCGTTCGGAACGCCTCACCTACTCGCTGCACTTCATCAACGAGGAAAGCATCGGCGTGGTTTCGTTGCTCAATTCGACCGTGTTGAGCGATTTTCCATCGTTGAAGATCATGGTGTCGCACGGCGGCGGAGCCATTCCTTATCAGGTTGCACGCTTCGACGCCGGCTCACTCCGCCGGGGAACGGAACGCTTCTCCGATAAGCTCCGCAAGCTGTACTTCGACACAGTGCTTTACTCGGCAGGTGCGCTCGAGCTTCTCTTCAAAACGGTGGGCGCGGATCGCTGCCTGTTCGGAACGGAACGGCCGGGTGTCGGCACGGTCAAGGATCCCAAGACGGGCAGGTGGCTCGACGAAACGCGGCATATCATCGAAGGCTTCGAGTGGTTGAGCGCCGCCGAAAAGAAAATGATCTTCGAAGACAATGCCAGGAAGATCTTCAAGCTCGATGTGTAATTCGGGGACAGACGCATAAATCACCTAATTACGAATCAAAGGTGATTTAGCGTAATTAGGTGATTTATGCGTCTGTCCCCGAATTAGTTCGAAAGGAGTGGGTATGTTTAAGCGAATCAGCGTCGCGTTTTTGGTTGCCGCCATTCTGGTGGTGCCTGCGCTTCGGGCTCAGCAGGCACAGCTTCAGAAAATCGCCATCAACTTTCCCACGCGGAGCGGCGCCTCATGGCCGATGTTCATTGCCAAAGAAGGGGGGTACTACCAGAAGTACGGGCTGGATGTGAACCTCGTGTTTGGCGCCGGTAACCTGGGCGTTGCGATGATTACCAGCGGCGAGGCCGCAATGACGAACTCCTCGATGGAGCAGGCGCTGCAGGCCAGTTCCAGAGATCCGAATGCTCTCGTCCTGATGGGCAGCACGCTGAACAAGGGCACGTTCGCGCTGATGACTGCTAAAAACATCGGCGCCGTGAAGGACCTGAAGGGCAAACGGTTCGCGGTGAGCCAGATCGGCGACGCGCCGTATAACTACTCCGTCGCGCTGCTCGGAAAGTTCGGTCTTACTCCGCGAGACATCCAGTGGGTGCCGGTCGGTGTCGATGCTACGGCCCGCGCTGTCGCCCTGACGAGTGGACGCGCGGACGCGACACTTTTGACGGCCCCTCAATATTTCAAGGTTGAAGAACAGGGCTTCAAGCGGCTGGCGAACATGGCCGATTTCAACGACATCTACGCCTCGACGGTTTACCTGTTCACGAGGAAGACCGTCGCCGCCAATCCCAAGTTGCCGGAGTTGATCATCAAGGCGCAGGCAGAAGCGATTAAACGCTTCTACGACGACAAGGCATTCGCGGTGAAATCCTATCTGGCGTATGACAAACAGGATCCTGCCGATATCGAACGCATCTACGATCTGAATGCGAAGAGCCAGACGCTCGAACGCGTTCCTTACGTCATGGCCAGCGCAGTGAAGTCCATCATCGACCAGGCAAACGCGGAGCAGGCGACCCAGCTCAAGGACTTCGATCCTCACAAAGTCGTCGATACCAGCACGGTGGAGCGCCTCGTAAAAGAAGGCTTCTTTGAGAAGCTGTTTGGCAACAGCGTCAAGGGCGAACAGGATCGGCAGGCAAAACAGGCGTTCAAGTAGTGACACTTAATGCATAAACTCGAAATCTCCCACGTCACGAAGAGGTATTGGACGGGACGCGATGCGCGCGAAGTTCACGCGTTGTCCGATGTCTCGCTTTCCGTGGCGGACGCGGAGTTCATGGCAATCGTCGGGCCGAGCGGCTGCGGCAAAACGTCGCTGCTCAATATCGTGGCCGGTTTGCTGCCGTTTGATGAGGGCTCGGTCGTCATCGACGGCAAACGAGTGGACGGCCCGGGCATCGATCGCGCAGTCGTCTTTCAGCATTCCAGCCTGTTGCCCTGGCGAACGATCTCCGGGAATGTGCGATACGGCATGGAGCTTCAACGCCGCTTTGACGAACCGACGATGGTCCAGCGAACCGACCACTTTATCAAGCTTGTCGGCCTGAGCGGTTTCGAACGCCACTATCCTTCGGAATTGTCCGGTGGAATGCAGCAGCGCGTGAACCTCGCCAGAGCGCTTGCTGCAGACCCTGTAGTCCTTCTCATGGACGAACCTTTCGCCGCGCTCGACGCCCAGACGCGCGAATTCATGCAGGCCGAACTCTTGAAAATATGGGCGAAAGCGCGCAAAACGGTTTTGTTCATCACGCACCAGATCAATGAGGCCATTTACCTGGCGGATCGCGTTGCGGTGATGTGCGCGCGGCCGGGTCGCGTGAAGCAGGTATTCGCCGTCCCATTCTCCCGTCCGCGAACACTGGCGTTGAAACGAGACCCAAAGTTTCTCCAGCTCGAAGATGCCGTCTGGCAGTTGATCGAAGAAGAATCCATGCGTTTGGGAATGGTTCTGGCGCCGAGTTAAAAGCCGCCGCGCGGAGGTAGCCGCGGAGCGGTGAGTCGATGCGCTTGGGAAAGGGCCCCGGAGTTAGCCGCGGAGCGGCGATAGAATGTAGCCACGGGCGTCAGCCCGTGGATTTGGACGTTTTGCGAGTAACAGCCCCGGCAGGGGCGAAAGATTGCACTGGGATATAGTTTATCTATCGCCCCGCTGGGGCTTGAAAGATAGAGAACACGCTTACCACGGGCTTCGCCCGTGGCTACACTCTTTCGCCGCTACGCGGCTGTGACGTTTGTCGCCGCTACGCGGTTGTGAAGTCTATCGCCGCTACGCGGTTGTGAAGAATGAGTACGAACACTGAAACACTAGGCCAAACAAAAGCTGAAGGAGCAACTCGCCCGCGTCAGAGCTTCTATCGAAGGCATGAAGCGATGATCCTGGGGGGCAGCGCCGTTCTGATCGGGCTGGCCATCTGGGAGGGGATCTGGTCTTACACCAATTGGGTTTCGCCGCTTTTCTTCAGCGGTCCGTCCGCCATCGCCAAACAGTTCAAGTACACGCTGACTGAAGGAACGCTGTTGACGGACATGGCGTACAGCGGCAAGAACTTCGCTCTCGGATTTGCATTAGCATTGGTCGCCGGAGTCGTGCTCGGTGTGATTATCGGCTGGTACCGTCGGGTTCGGCTGATCGCTGATCCGTTCCTGAACGCGCTCTATGCGACGCCGCGTCTCGCGATGATGCCGTTGATTATTATCTGGTTTGGAATCGGCATGTGGTCGAAGGTCTTCATCGTCTTTCTGTCCGCATTCTTTCCGATCCTCGTCAACACCGTTGCCGGAATACGAAACATGGATGCGGACCTTCTTCGGGCTGCACGGGCGTTTTGCGCGACGGACTGGCAGATCTTCAAAACACTCGCGATTCCCGGTTCCGTGCCGTTTATCCTGACCGGTGTCCGCCAGGGCGTGGCGCTTGGGTTGATCGGTGTCGTGGTGGGTGAAATGTTTGGGGGAAGCGAAGGAGTAGGCTTCATGATCGCGTACGGCGGCCAGACATTCGCAACGGACACGCTGTTTGTCGGAGTGGTGATTATTGCTTTCGCCGGGATCCTTCTTACTTTACTCACCGAGCGATTGGAGCGCCATTTTTCGCGCTGGCGCCCCGAGAGGTAAGGCACGGTAATGGCTGAAATCGTATTAGGTATTGGAACCTCTCACGGGCCGCTGCTTTCCACCCCTCCCGAACAATGGGACCTTCGCGCGAAAGCCGATCGCGCCAACAAGCAGCACGCCTATCGGGGCCGGATGTATGACTATGAGGGCCTTCTCCAGGAGCGGGCTCCAGGGTTCGCCGGCGAAATCGGCATCGAGACACGCCGCGACCGCTACGCGCGCTGCCAGCGCGCGCTGGATGCTTTGGGCCGCAAGTTTAAAGATGTCGCGCCCGAGGTGTTTGTCATCGTCGGCAACGACCAGCGGGAGATCTTCAGCGATGACCTGACGCCTGCAATCACAGTCTTCCGCGGCAAAGAGATCGTGAACATTCCTTTCACTCACGATGAAGTGAGCCCGGGACTGGCTATCGCCGAAAAAGGAAATTGTCCACCGGGCGGCGCCACTTATCCGGGCGCTCAGGAGTTGGCCGACCACATCATCAACTCGGGAATCGAGGAGGGCTTCGATTTCACGCAGTCGTCGGCAATGCCGACGTCGTCGGCGCGGCCTGGAGTTCCGCACGCTTACGGCTTTGTTTACAACCGTATTTTAGGTAACACGCCTCCGCCGAGCGTACCGGTGATTTTCAATGTCCACTACGAGCCGAATCGGCCGCCGGTTCGCCGCTGTATCGCTCTGGGCCACGCGATTCGTCGCGCGATCCGGAGTTGGACCGGCCACAAGCGTGTCGCTCTGATAGCGTCCGGCGGATTGACTCACTTCGTCATCGATGAGGAATTCGATCAGACCGTTCTCAGCGCGATGGAGCGAGGCGATGAAGATGCTCTTTCCAGGCTGCCGGAAGACTATTTCCGGGTTGGAACCGCGGAAATCAAGAACTGGCTTCCCGTCATCGCTGCGATGAGTGCTGAGGGCAAGCGATTCCACAAAATAGATTACGTTCCCTGCTATCGCTCGGAAGCCGGAACCGGAAACGCGATGGCTTTCGTTTACTGGGAGTAATTAAAGATGGACGATTTGGTTGCTCGTCTTAGTCGAATGGACACGTGCGCCGTGTCCGATGCCCTGGATAAGCTCGGCTTGAAGGGCGTTGTCACCGGAATCGACCGCTTCTCGACGGAACGTGGAATCGCAGGACGGGTTCTGACCGTCAAGCTGGACCGTGACAAGGGCGAGTCCCAGGCGTCTCGCCATCTGAGCACTGCTGCGATCGAAGCTGCGAATCCGGGCGATGTCATCGTTGTCGAGCAGCGAACAGGCATCGACGCGGCGGGATGGGGCGGCAATCTGTCGCTGGGCGCCAAGCTCCGCGGGGTTTCGGGCGCCATTGTCGAGGGACCCGCCCGAGACGTCGATGAGAGCCGCGAGCACGACTTCCCCGTTTTCGCCAGAGATCATACGTGTAGCACTGCCCGTGGGCGCCTGGTTGAAGTGGGCACGAACGTCAATATCACGGTGGGAGACGTTGGGGTCTCGCCCGGCGATTATGTGATTGCAGACGCGAGCGCCGTGGTGTTCGTCGCGGCCGGCGATATCCTGCGTGTTCTGGAAGCCGCCGAGATGATCGTCGAGAAGGAAAGGGCGATGGCCGAAGCTCTTGTTGCGGGCACACCGATCAGCAAGGTAATGGGAGCGAGCTACGAGCAGATGCTGAAGAGGTAGCGGCATAAGTCACTCGCTGCGAAGAAATGAGGCAGAAAAGGCACAAGGGGATTAGCCACAAAAGGCACAAAAAGCACAAAAGGGTTATAAAACCCTTTTGTGCCTTTTGTGGCTAATCCCCTTGTGCCTTTTCTGGCTATTCCCTCTTTGTCAGAGCCCGTTTTTCTTCAGGAACTCCCGGATCGTCGCAAAAATCTTCAGGCGTTCATCGGGCGTGAACTGGCCGTGGCGACCACCTGGAATGGTGAGCAACTGATTCGGCACATTCACTTTGGCTAAAGCTTCGTGCAGGCGAACGGCTTGTGGGTATGGCACAGTCGTATCGTTGTCACCGTGAATCGTCAAAATCGGCGGAAGTCCGGGCCTCACGTAAGTGAGCGGGGACACTCGTCGAGCGACGTCTTCACGATTGGGCAGGCTGCCCATCCACTGCATGGCTGCGTTGGCGCGATGAGGACCGTCCACTACGTCGCCGACATCCGTGATTCCGTACCAGTTGATCACGGCAGCAACTTTCGGCAATGCCGTCGCGCTGGCGCACTCGCGATCCAGTCCCGCGGTTTCGGGAATCATGCCAAGCGACAGCGCGAGATGTCCTCCTGCGGACTCGCCGCTGACTACCAGTCGATTCGTATCGACGTTGTACGTCTTCGCCTGCGCAACAACGAACTTCAAAGCGCAGAGACAATCCTCTACTGCGGCAGGAGCCGGCGCCACGCGAGCGAGCCTGTACTCGACGTTCACCACATTCCATCCCATTTCGAACCACGGAAGAAGCGACATCATCGAGCCTTCCTTGGTGCCCGCCGCCCAGAAGCCTCCGTGCATGAAGATCAGCGTCGGTTGCGGAGCCGTGGCCCCGCGCCGCTGATAGACGTCCAGCTTTTGTTCAATACCGCTGGCCGTTAGATAGGTCACGTTCGGAATAACCTGGTACTGGTTCGCGGCCGTGGTCGCCCACGCGGCGCCTGGGGACAACTGGGCGAAAGCCGGCGGCAGCGTCGCCAGCATGAGCAACAACAGAGGTCCAATCATCAACTTCGTGCGCATGGTGAGTCCTTTCGACTACCTTTTCCCGCTACTGACGCGTCAGCCTGAAATCCCCTTTCGTGGCGCCCTCCGTCCAGGTGCCGGTGATGGAGCGGTTATACAAGCCGAGATTTTCGATTTTCCCGTCGATGACATAATGAATGGCTTTTCCGGAGCGGTCCTTTCCATCGGCTTCAAAGTGCACTACCCAGCCCTTCGGATCGAGTGAGGCTTTTGAGAGCGGGACGGCGTCCGGGCCCGGATTGACGGTACCGGTGATGTTCTTGCCATCCCAGTCCAGCACGACCACCACGGGATTCCGGCGATCCTTGGTGGCGCCCCAATCCCCAAGCCACGAGCCTTTTAGCGGGTGTCCCTCCTGGGCCAGGACCGGCAAAGTTATAGCAAAACATGCCAAGAGGCAGACCAGACGAATTACTCTTGCAGGCATATATCCTCCTTAGAAGATTGCGTTTGAACAGCGGGAATACTAGCACCAGTTGTAAAAAAGCAGAATATGGATATTATTGATGCCTCACTACCGCCAACATACATACATCGGTAGCACGAAGGAGAATCTATGAACCGGATCGTTGGAAGAACTGCAATGTGGGTCTTCGCCACTGTTGCAGTGGCAGCCGTGGCCTTTGCCGCAGGACAAACAATGCCTGAAGGTGATGGCAAGAAAATCGTTGAGGACGTTTGCGCCTCCTGTCACAGTCTTGACCCCATCACAAAACAGCAATTGGACAAAGAAGGCTGGAAGGACCTGGTCGTGAAAATGCAAGGATACGGTGCGCCACTCGATGAGAAGCAGGTGGCGACCGTCACCGATTACCTCTCCAAGAACTTCGGCCCCAAAGCCGCCGGTGGCGCCGCAGCAGCATCGGGCGCGTCTGACGAAGAGGCCAAGAAGATCATCGAGGGTATCTGCGCGTCCTGCCACGACTCCGGTTTAGTGACGGGCTCCACCAACACGAAGGAGGGCTGGCAAGACACAGTCGCGAGCATGAATGCCAAAGGAGCCGGACTCTCCGAGAAGGACGTCGAACTCCTGGTCAACTACCTGGCGAAGACTTACCCTGAGAAGAAATAGTCTTGTAAGATAAGTCCGATAATGCGCGCTTTACTCAGCCTCGTGATCCTGGCGTTGTGGGTGCAAAACCCACTGCCGGATCCGGGTGCTGTTCAGGACGGCAAGGTCTACATTTGCCCGATGGATCCGGACGTCCGTTCGAACAGCCCGGGTAAGTGCGCGCGCTGCGGGATGGCCCTCGTGGCAGGTCTGCCGGATCCGGTCGAATACCACATGGATCTGACGGTCGCGCCCCAGCCGCCCAAAGTGGGCGACACGACGAGACTGACATTCTCCATTCACGATCCCTGGAAGGATCGTCCTGTGACGAATTTCCAGGTCGTCCACGAGAAGCTTTTCCACATGTTCGTCGTGAGCCAGGACCTGCAGGTCTTCCTGCACAACCACCCGACGCTTGGATCGGACGGCGATTTCCACTACGACTACACCTTTCCAAAAGCTGGCATGTATCGAATCCTCGGCGACTTCTATCCGGATGGCGCCACACCTCAGTTGATCGCAAAGACCGTCATCGTGCCGGGAACACCCCCGAAACCCGTTCCGCTTCCGCGCGATTACTCCGCTAAAAACGCGGAGAACATGCAGGTGGAACTGGTCACGGAACCTGCGCAACCCATCGTCGGTATGAAGACGCAGATGATTTTTCGTGTGAAGCCGGGCGAGGGGCTCGAGAAGTACCTGGGCGCCTGGGGTCATATGCTCGTCGCCAGTGATGACTTGATCGACCTGATCCACCAGCATCCGTTCATCGCAGACGGTGGTCCTCAAATCCAGTTCAACGTGGTTTTTCCCCGCGCGCGCCCCTATCGGGTGTGGGTTCAGTTCCAACGGAATGGCGTCGTGAACACCGCGCACTTCGATGTGCCGGTGCAAATCCTCAAGTAACATCAGAAAAGCGAATCACGCGAAAGGGTTAACCACAAAGGCACGAAGGCACAAAGGAAGGCCGCTTCAAATGATCCTTTGATTGCGGCCTTTCTTTGTGCCTTCGTGCCTTTGTGGTTAACCCTTGGCGTAATTCGCGACCGGATCCAGATTCGTGTCGTAGTCCGGCCCAGCAATCTCGTCAGTTGTTCTCGAACGGCGCTGCGTTCAGTATCGGACTCCGGTATCCAACCGGTTCGCTGGTGATGGTGCGACATAGCCTTTCCGCGGAGCGACGCTATTCTTGCAACCGGTACACTCCTCGTCCTCCAAAAACTCCACGGTTTCGTTCTCACGATCTTTGAATCTGTTTGGATTCTCCCGGGAATGACGTGGAACGCGCCATGCCTTGATGTAGGCCGAAGGAGGCAAGAATGCCTCCCCAAAGGAGAAGCAAGATGTCACGGATGCTGGAAGTATTGGTGGTGTTCATGGTGTTGGCGATCAGCGGAAATGCCGCGGACCTGGTTTCGATGAAACTGTGCGCAGACAAGGATTACAACGCAAGCACAAAAGCGTGCGCTGCCGGCAAGGCTTTGGAAGGATCGAGCATTGTCATCGACCCGGAGGCCGTAAAAGCGGTGAATTTGCTGACTGCCGTTAAAGGAAGCAAGTCTGAGGAGATCTACCACGTCTGGATCTTCAACGGAAAGGGTGGTGGGAAACCGATCGTTTTCGATTCCACAATCAAGACGGTGCGGGATGCCGACCAGACGGATCTGGATTGGCTGAAGGAGCGGAAGATTGAAGGAGCGCGGGTGATCGTGAGGCTTTCGGTATCTCCCTCACCGAACTACCGCACGCGGAGTCTGAAGACGCTGGGTCCTGGGGCGGCTGGGCCCTGGAAAGTCCAGGTCTACGATTCCACGAATCTTTCGCCTCTCGGTGAGATGACATTTGCAGTGACGCCGTCGGATAAAGGCGTCACCAACGAATAGAATTTCACTGAGCCCGGCGGGCGGCTACTTTCCCCTCGTCCGCCGGGAAACGGGTGGATCAGCGTGAGGACACTTCTACAGAAGCGCTGGCCGCAGTTTCCCTGCTTTCAGCCGATCGGAAAAGCAACGCGAATAGAACCAGAACCGCGGCGGCCCCTGCCGCCGGAACGATCCAGATGTCCTGCCACATGTGCCGGACTCCTGCGCCAGTCACAGATGCAAACCGGTCCACGACTTTTCCCGAGAACCATGAGCCGATCAACATGCCAACGCCGAGGGTCGCAAAGGCGATGAAGCCCTGCGCGGCGGCCCGCAGGTCGCCGGGCGCCTTTCGATCCACGTAGATCTGGCCGGTGACAAAGAAGAAATCGTAGCAGACGCCGTGCAGAAGGATACCGGCATACAGCATCCACACCAGCGTCCCGTTGTTGCCGCTTGCGAAGAGCAGGTAGCGCGCCGCCCAGGCCGCCATGCCGACAAGCAGCATGTACTTGACTCCCAGCCGCCGGAAGAACCACGGCATCACGAGCATAAAGAAGATCTCCGACATCTGGCCCAGGGTCATCTTGCCAGCGGCATTGGCTACGCCCAGTTCGTTCAGGAACGGATTCGTGAACGTGTAATAAAACTGCAGAGGGATGCAGATCAGGAATGAGCCCAGGACGAAGATCGCGAACGAGGGATCGCGCATTAACTTGAGAGCGTCCAGACCAAGCACCTCGCGCCAGGTTGCACGATGCCCTGTTTTCTGCGGCGGGGTGTGGGGAAGCAGGAAGCAGAAGGCCCCGAGAACGATCGAACCGGCGGCGGCAAGCCGCATTGGGGCTGACGTGGACTCGAGTCCCATGGTCCCGACAAAGAGGCCGGCCACAATCCAGCCGATTGTTCCGAGAACGCGGATACCCGGAAATTCGCGGCCGGGGTCGTCCATTTGCCGAAATGACAGCGAGTTCGTGAGGGCCAGCGTCGGCATGTAGCACAGCGTGTATCCGAGCAGGACGACATATAACGCCACGAAGGAAGTTTGCGTCGACGCATAGAACAGAATCACGCCGCCGATCAGGTGCAGTGCGGCCAGGATGCGCTCGGTGGCGAAAAAGCGATCCGCCACCATTCCGACGAAGAAGGGAGAGATGATGGCGGCCAGCGCAGTCGTGCCATAGGCGAGACCAATCTGCTCACCTGAAAAGTGCAGGGTCTCGGCGAGCCAGGTCCCCATGGTTACCGACCATGCTCCCCAGACGAAGTACTGGAGGAACATCATGACGGAGAGTCTCAGGCGTGTGTTGAACTGCATCGATAATTCATCTCCGCTCACTGCTGCAGAAAAAACGCGTACAAACTGTCGCCGGCACCCACGACGACGTACTGCCGGCCATCCAACATGTAGGTTTGCGGCGCATTGGCGGGATTCGCCGGCAGACTTGCGCGCCACAACGGCTTTCCGGTCTTTGGATCGTACGCGATGAAATTACCGGCCCCGTCGTTGCCGAACAACAGGTTTCCCGCAGTACTCAACAAACCTTGCGCGCTGCCGGTAGTCGCGCGCTTCCAGACGACGTCTCCGGTTTTGTAGTCGATCGCGCGGAGAAAGCTTCCGGCATTACCGGCGCCGCGCTCGGCGGCCCCGTAGCCCTGGGGCCGGGGATCCGTATCCGTGAGGTAAAACATCGAGTAAGACTGCGTGGTGCCGACGTAAATCAAACCCGTGCTGGGATTGAAGCTCGGCGCAGGCCAATTGGTAGCTCCACTGGACCCCGGCGAAACCAGGACTCCTGCGATCTGAGGATCTTTTTCCGGATTTCGAATCGGCTGGCCTTTCGCATCCACCCCGAGGTACCAGTTTGCGGACTCGAGATACGGCTTCGACAGAAGATTCTTTCCGTTGGTCCGATCCAGCAGGAAAAAGAACCCATTGCGGCTGACCTGTGCCAGAAGCTTGCGCGTTTGTCCCTCCCAGACCGCATCAAACAGGATCGGAACCTGTGTGGCATCCCAGTCGTGCGTATCGTGCGGCGAACACTGGAAGTACCAGACCATCTTGCCGGTATCCGGGTTCAACGCCACGATCGACGCCGTGTACAGGTTATCGCCGTCACGGCTCTGTCCTGCCATGACCGGATTCGGATTCCCTGTCGGGACATACAAAAGGTTCAAATCCGGATCGTATGTCGGCGGTTGCCATGGCATTCCGCCGCCATGCTCCATGGAGTAGGCGTCCGGCCAGGTTTCCGATCCCGGTTCGCCGGGGCGCGGAGTAACATTCCACTTCCACTGGATCTCACCCGTTTCAGGATCGCGCGATTCCAGCCAACCCGGAACATCCAGCGAATCGCCACCCATGCCGACGATCACATGATTGCGAATGATCAACGGCGCCGGAGTCGAAAAATACTCCTGCTTCACGTCGGCGATCAGCTTGTGCCAGCGTTCCTTGCCGGTGGCGGCATCCAGGGAGACCAGGTAGTTATCCGGCGTTTCGAAGAACAGCCAGTTTCCGTACATGCCCATGCCGCGATTGCCGATGTGAATGCCGCCTCGTGTTTTCCAGAAGTAATGCCAGATTGTCCGGCCGGTACGCGCGTCCACCGCGAAAGCGTTATCGGGTGTCGAAAAGTAAAGAACGCCGTTGACCATCAGCGGAATGGCCTTCACCACGCCCGGGCCATTGAACTCATCCGTTCCCTCGCCACCGACAATTGCGCCGGCGGAGGTAAAGTTCCCGCGCCAGATCCAGGAAAGCGAAAGGCTCTTTACGTTGGAGGCGTTGACCTGGTTGAGTGAGCTGTAGTGCCGGCCCGAATAGTCGCCGTGATAGGTGGGCCACGCGTCGATCGGGGCCTCCAGCAACAACGAGGGGTCAAGTCCCTGCTGTCCAAAAACGGAAAGAGGACACAACCACAAAAAGCACAAGAAGCACAAAAATCTTTGTGCCCTCTTGTGCCTTTTGTGCTTCTTGTGGTTTCTTCCGCCTTGCATGTTCATTTCAGCGTCACCAGATAAGCGGTCAGATTGTGAATATCCGCATCTTTATATTTGGCCAGCATATCGACATGCGCCTGCAGGGGATCTTTTATCTCCACTTTGGGAACATCATCGTCACGCCGGCTGAACGTACGAAACGTACCGGAAGCGAGGCGCAGCGTCACATCGAAATCCGTGATGCGGATGAGCTCACCGGAAGTGGATTCACCGGAAGGATAGCTAACGATGACCGTCGGGAGAGGTCCCGGAGGCAGAGCCCCGTCTCCACCGCCTCCGCGGCCGCCGCGGGGCATGACGATGCGGCCCTGTAAAGTCACCGAGTCGTATTTGGCGCCGATACCCTTAAGGTCGCCTGCCACCGAATGGCACGTATTGCACTTTCCGGCTCCATTGAAGAATGTTTCGCCCGCCCTGGCATCGCCGACGACGATATTCTGAATTTGATAAGTTCGCCGATTAGCTGCTTGATAGATTTCCGAATGCAGCCAGGTTGCGATGTCTCCGACCTGTTGTTCGGTCAGGTTGGGAAAGGCCTGCATGCCTTTGTCGGGACGCCCTACTTTGAGGAACCCGCCAATCTGCTTGCCTTCTTCGTCGTCGAGCACCAGGACAGAACGGATCAGATCCGGTCCTCCGTCGCCCCCTCTTGCGTTGCCGCCGTGGCAAAAACCACAGTTCACGAAAAACGTGCTCTTTCCACGCTCCACGGCGGCCTGCTCGAATTGAGGGACGCGGCCTCCCTGGGGCTGTGCCGCGAGACTCAACGCGCCGCAGAGGATGAGAATCATTGTCGTCAGCGCGTAACGCAAGAGGTCTCTCCTCTCTCTATGCCAGGGCCTGTCTCATGTAGGCCATGCACTTCTTCACTTCTTCCATCGGCGTCCCGGTGCCGCGATGTTCGTACTCGATGAAGGCACGAATGGGATATTTCTTCTCCTTCAACAGAACCAGGACTTGCTTGATCGGCGTGTCGCCTTCGCCCCAGGGCAGGTTCGCACCATCGTTTCTTTTTCGATCTTTGACGTGCAAGTGCGTGATGTGGTCGTGGTTTTCCCGAATGTACTCGACGGCGTCGAAATTCGCGGCAGTAAAATGGCCGATGTCGAGGTTGATTCTGAAGTTTTTCGACATCGCCGTGGCCTTCGCAAAACTTTCGGGCGTTGCGAACTCGTTGGGGTCTTTTATGTTCGAATGGCCGTGCATGGCGACATTGATTTTGTGCTTCTCGGCAAAGGGCACAAGCCGCTTCGCCATCGTGAGCTGAGTGGAGGCAGCGATGAGGTTCACGCCAAGCGCTTTGGCTTGCTCGAAGGCTGAATCCACCTCCGGGTCCGTGTAATCTTCCCGGAAATTCACCGTGTAGGCGAAAAGCGAGATGCCCGCATCATCGAACTTCTTTCGAACCGCTCTGAAATGATCCATTGGAGTCGAAAGCCGCCATTTCCGCAGATCCTCCCTCGCCCGTCCCAGAACAGGTTCGAGGTGTGGCGAAAACAACTCGATTTCCCCGATTCCGCATTCGGTACAGGCCTTGATCATCACGTCAACGGCATCGGCTGCTCCCGGCGTCCGGGGCAGCTCCCGAAAACTATAAGTGATGGCACCGAGCCGCACTCCGCTCACGATCGAATCGATCTTTGCGCCCAGCGCCATCGACACCGGTACGCCGGCCACGGCCATCATTACGAAATCTCGTCTGGAATACGCATTTTGCATAGCTCCTCCCCGGTGAGGGTAAGCATACATGGACAGCCAGTACTGACAAGGAAATTACGGTATTTCTCACGTATCATACGCCACTTGCCAACGCGGGCTAAAGCCCGCGACTACATTTGGGAATCAACGTTCGGTTGGGATCAACGTTCGGTTCGGGATGAACGTTTCGGTTGAGATCAACGTTCGGTTCGGGATCCACGTTGCGGTTCGGGATCCACGTTCGGTCTGAATGTAGTCGCGGGCTTTAGCCCGCGTTTTTTCAAGCGCACAGCCAGCAACCCGCCGAGAATCGCATCAAATACTAAACAGAAACCCGGCCACCAAATTGGAACCCCGGGGTTTTCAATGAACAAGCCATGAATCGAGTCGAAAACTCCATGACCAATAAGGGCGCCCGCTACCAGCCAAAGATTTCTTTTGAAGCCGAGGACGGCAAACACGAGGAATGCGCCGGCGACGGCGCTTTCAATAATGAGCGTCTGCCGGGAAGCACCCATCACAGAAAACAAAACATAATATGAAGCGATCACGATGAGCACCGTTGGATAAAAAGCGCGCTCCCGGTCCAGACCCGTAACGATGGCGAAGACAGCTACAGCCACAGACAGTATCAAACCAATAACGTATTCCAATCGCTGTTACCCCGCAGAGTCCGCCGACTTCAGCCGTTTCAGCATAGTCAGGGAATTGCCGGACGCCCCGACTCCCTCGAACCCAACCCGCTCGTAAAGCCGCCGCGCGGGGTTATCCATTGAGACGCTCAACGAAACTGCATCGTAGGCGGCGCCGGCCATTTCAACGAGCCGCTGAAGAAGCGCAGAACCTACACCACGGCCTCGATGCTCCGGCAATACCGCGATCCCCAGCTCCGGTATGTTGTCGGCCACGTATCCATAACCTCTCTCGGAAGCAGTAAAGTTGCGCACCCACACCGCACCGACAGCTTGGCCGCTGCTCGCATCTACACCAATCAGACCCAGATCTCCCGAGCGCCCCCATCCCTTCACGTACTTCGCTATATCCGGCCGGTTCAAGATGTCTCGATCGAAGGGAGCATGGCCCTCGGGCACGTAAAGTGAGTGGTACAGCATCTCCCGAAGAAACGGCTCGTCTGACGCTGAGGCTTTCCGGATGATCAGGCTGGTCCATTCCATTTCAGTTCCTTGCCTCTTCGCCGGAGCGAATACGTTTCCAGCCCAGTCATTCTAACTCCTCAACTCTATCGCCAGGCGTGATCTTCCGAATGTGATGCCGTTGACCCACCTGCGGATGTCGTATACAGTGCAACCGCAAAATACGTTCGTTGCTCTTTTTGCCCTGACCTTAAGGAAGGAGCAAATCCATGAGATATGTGATTGCCGTTACCTTTGCTTTGAGCACACTGGTGCCAGCACTATTCGCCGCGCCGGTCTCCGGTGAAGCCGTCTATCAACAGCGTTGCGCCGCGTGTCACGATTCGGGCAACTCCCGTGTTCCACCGCGCGACGAGTTGAAGAAGCTCTCCGTGAGTCGCATCCTGCGCACCCTGGATTTCGGGGAAATGAACAATATCGCCACCAAGCTGAACAAACAGGAGCGGGAGGCGGTAGCTGCCTATCTGGGCGTCCCGGGCGGCAACGGCCTGCCTGCAGCCAAGGCGTACTGTGCGGACCGCACGGTGAAGCTGACCGGCCGGAGTAAAACGGAATGGAACGGATGGAGTCCGGCGCTCACCAATACGCGCTATCAGCCGAACGACGCGGCTGGCCTGACTCTTGGCCAGGTATCCAGCCTCAAGCTCAAATGGGCATATGGCTTCGATGGCGACATCATCGCCTTTTCCCAGCCGACGGTTCTCGACGGCCATCTCTTTGTGGGAAGCGCCAGTGGTCTGGTGCAGGCCCTCAGTACCGAATCCGGTTGTGTCAAATGGATCTTTCAGGCAACGGGTCCGGTACGTTCGGCGCTCCTGGCTGTCCCCATCGGAGACAAGCACGCCCTGCTGTTCGGCGACTCCACCGGCTGGTTCTACGCCGTCGAAGCAGAGACCGGCCGCCTGCTGTGGAAGAAGCGCCCCGAGCCGCATGAGGCCACGCGCCTGACGGGCGCCGCTCTTGCGTATCAGGGGATGGTATTCATTCCCGTCGCTTCCTGGGAGGAAAGCCGGACGAGCAATCCGGAGTATCCATGCTGCACCTTCCGCGGCAGCGTTGTGGCCCTGCGTATCAAGGACGGCTCCCAGGCGTGGAAGACGTACGCCATTGCCGAAAAGGCCAAACAGACGGGCCCAAATCAGTGGGGACCCTCCGGTGCGGGCATCTGGTCGACACCGACCCTCGATACGAAGCGAAGTCTTCTCTACGTTACGACGGGCGACAACTACTCGGCCCCTGCCACTCCCATGAGCGACGCAGTTCTCGCGCTTGAACTGGCCACCGGACGCGTTGCATGGTCCAGGCAGACCACTCCGGGCGATGTCTGGAACAGCTTGTGCAGCGCGAAAGGCGACTGTCCCGGCCCCGACTACGATTACGGATCTTCGGTGATCCTCGAAAAACTCGATAACGGCCGCGATGTGCTGCTCGCCGGGCAAAAATCCGGCATGGTCTATGCTCTCGATCCCGATCGCAAAGGCGAGATTCTGTGGCAAGTGCGTGTAGGTCAAGGCGGCACCAACGGAGGCGTGCAGTGGGGAATGGCCAGCGATGGCCAGCAAGTCTATGCCGCAACTTCCGATGTGACCCGCAGTCTCGAGCCCAATGCCGACGCTCTGGATCCGCGCCCGCAACCCGTGGATCCGAAAACAGGCGGCGGACTGACCGCGCTTCGCATTGCTACCGGCGAAAAGGTCTGGTTCTCGCCGCCCATCGTCTGCGCCCCCGGAGCGAAGCGCGGCTGTAGCCCCGCTCAATCCCAGGCCGTCACGGCGATTCCCGGCCTTGTCTTTTCCGGTTCTCTCGACGGCCACCTGCGGGCATACTCCGCCGAAGAAGGCAAAGTCCTCTGGGATTTCGACACGGTGCGCGACTATCAGACCGTAAACGGGGTCCGCGCCACTGGGGGATCGCTCAACGGGCCGGGCGCGGTCGTCGCAGGCGGGATGCTGTTTGTGAATTCAGGATATGCGCGGCTCGGCAGCATACCGGGCAATGTCCTTCTGGCGTTTTCTATTGAGTAACCACAAAGGCACCAAGGCACAAAGAAATTCGGGGACAGACGTATAAATCCCCAATTACGGTGAATCGTTCTTTCATTCGTAATTGGGGATTTATACGTCTGTCCCCGAATTTCTTTGTGCCTTGGTGCCTTTGTGGTTACTTCCTGCCCGTTTTTCCGACGGAATCCGCATTCAACTCCCGGCAACCGTGTGTACGAGCATTCCGCCGGAACCACCGAAAAATGTAGCAACCCTTTTCATGCCAGCAATCCACGAGAAAGGCACTAAACGTGTAGGACTAAATGTGTCTCTTCGAGGAGGTCTCGTGAAAAGAACGGATATGTTATCGGCCGCGGGCGTCGGCGCCGCTATTGCAGTGATTTTGCCCCCGGTGCTCGGATCCAAAACGCGCCACGCTATCGTGGGTTCGGTGCGGAGCGGCTGGCGATTTGCATCTTCAAACATCAGGAAAGCCGCGACGGCGCTGAATCTCTTCGGACGACCGGCAACAAAGCGGGCGTCCCGCAAGGGAGGAACCAGCTCAACGCGCAAGCCGTCCCGTACTGCGCGGCGAAGAGCGGCCTGATATCAGCTGCGCCATACTTCGACGCTCTTTTCGCGAGTGCCGCCGTCCTGTCTCTCACCGCTCTGTTGTAGAAGCTTGGCCACGATTCCGGTCCAGCCGGTCTGATGGCTCGCGCCGACGCCACGACCGTTGTCGCCATGGAAGTACTCGTAGAAGAGAATCAGATCTTTCCAGTACGGGTCGTTGTGGAACGGAGTCGACGCGCCGTGGACTGGCCTTCTGCCGGACTCGTCACGCAGGAAAATCCGGCTCAGTCGTTGCGAAATCTCCTGCGCAACCTCCCACAATGTGAGAAATTTTCCAGAGCCTGTCGGGCATTCCACTTTGTATTCATCGCCGAGGTAATAGTGAAACTTCTGGAGTGACTCGATAATCAGGAAGTTCACTGGAAACCAGATTGGCCCCCTCCAGTTCGAGTTCCCGCCAAAGAGCCCGGTTTGCGACTCGCCCGCCTCATATTCGAGGCGATGTTCCACCTCACCAAGGGTAAGCACGTATGGGTGGTCCTTGTGATAGCGCGAGACGGCCCGAATACCGTACGGAGATAAGAATTCCCTTTCGTCCAGCATGTAGAAGAGGACGCGGCGAAGCTTATCGCTGTCCAGAATCGACATCAGTCGCCGCTCACCTATGCCCGGGGCAACCATAGATGCCTGGTTTTGCGTGTAGCCCTGCCGGTGTTCGATGAACCAATGCAGGCGCCGGTTGAAGTTTGGCAGGCGGTTCAGAAGTTCGGGTTCGAGCGTATCCACAGCGAAAAGTGGGATCAGCCCGACCATGGACCGCGTCCTCATCGGGAATTCACCATCGTTCGTCAGGTGGAGCACATCGTAGAAAAAACCGTCTTCATCGTCCCAGAGGCCGACGTTGTTTTCACCGCGATTGTTCATCGCGTAAGCGATCTGCGTGAAGTGTTCCCAAAACTTGCTTGCAACGTCTTCGTAAGCGTGGTCCCAGGACGCCAGCTCGAGCGCAATCGCGAGCATGTTGAGGCAATACATGGCCATCCAGCTCGTGCCGTCGGATTGCTCGATACGACCACCGGCCGGCAGCGGCGCGCTACGGTCGAAAACACCGATGTTGTCGAGACCAAGGAAGCCGCCCTCGAAGATGTTGTTGCCTTCGGTGTCTTTTCGATTCACCCACCAGGTGAAATTGAGCATGAGCTTGTGGAAGACGCGCTGCAGGAATCTGTGGTCTCCCTTCCCTCTTCGCTTCTTCTCGATCTTGTAAACACGCCAGGCGGCCCAGGCATGCACTGGTGGATTCACGTCGCCGAGCGCCCACTCGTACGCTGGAATCTGCCCATTCGGATGCATGTACCATTCGCGCAGCAGGAGCACGAGCTGGTCTTTAGCGAAGTCGGAATCGACCAGAGCCAGCGGAACGCAATGAAACGCGAGATCCCATGCGGCGTACCAGGGGTACTCCCACTTGTCGGGCACGGAGATTACATCGGAATTATGAAGATGAGACCATTCGCGGTTTCGGCCCTTTCGACGTTCGTTTGGCGGCTGCGGCAATCCCGGATCGCCGTTCAGCCACTGCCTTACGTCGTAGTGGTAATACTGCTTGGACCACAGCATTCCGCCCAGTGCCTGGCGCATGACACCCCTGGCGTCGTCGGACAAATCCTCAGGAATGACTGTTGCGTAGAATTCATTCGCTTCGCGGATTCGATCATCAAAGATTTTGTCGAACGCGTTGCCGAAAGGCCGTTCTCCGACCGCCGCGAAGTTGGTTTGCGTGAGGCGCAGATGTATCCGGGCAGTCTCTCCCGGCCGGACCTTTAGCCGATAGCGAGCAGCCGCTTTGGTTCCCACTTTCGACGGATTCACCGCATCCACGTTCCCGCGAACAACGGCCTCATGGATGGCATCCTTCACATAAGGAGAACTATTGGCCACGCCGTAGAGGCGGCGGCTGTTGGTTTCATTTTCTGTGAATAGGAGTTCCGGCGCGCCTTCAAGGTATAGCCATCGTTCTCCGTAGCGGGGATGATCCACCAGAATCACGTCATCGGGCGCAGCGTTCAGAGCCCGTAGTTGCGGACGCGGCTTGCCCTTGTCCCAGGACCAGATATCGCGGAACCAGATTGTCGGAAGAAGGTCCAATGAAGCGATCTCCGGTCCGCGATTGGCAACAGTGATACGAACCAGAATGTCTTCGGCGCCGCCCTTGGCGTATTCGACAAAGATATCGAAGTAGCGGTTGTCGTCGAACACACCCGTGTCCAGCAGCTCGTACTCCGGATCGTGCTTTCCGCGGCGGCGATTCTCTTCGACCAGCCGCGTGTAGGGGTATTCCTGCTGCGGGTACTTATAGAGGTACTTCATGTAGGAGTGGGTCGGTGTGCTGTCGAGATAGAAGTAGTATTCCTTGACGTCCTCGCCGTGGTTGCCTTCATTGCCTGTAAGGCCGAACAGCCTCTCTTTGAGGATGGGATCTTTGCCGTTCCACATGGCGATGGCGAAGCAGATCGATTGATGCCGATCGGAAATGCCTGCGATGCCGTCTTCGTTCCATCGATACGCTTTCGATCGGGCATGGTCGTGCGGGAGGAAGTCCCATGCGTTTCCATGAGCGCTGTAATCCTCGCGCACCGTTCCCCAGGCCCGTTCGCTAAGGTACGGACCCCAGCGTTTCCAGTGAACAGTACGGTCGCGTGCCTCGTCGAGTCGTTGCTCTTCGGCGGTCATGAAACTTGCGTTCAGGATCGTAACCGCCGCAAGCGGTCAATTACGATTGAGGTTTCGGGAACTCGAAAGGCTGCGGTCATACCGATGAATACTAAGCCAAAAGCACCAAGGATAAGAAGCGCAGCGAGAGCAGGATGCATGGGGGGAATCAGAAGCTTCACGACCCATCCGGCTGCCGCCGCCGCGGCAGCGCTGATCCATAACCTGGTGACATATCCGATACCAAGGCCCGTACGACCGATCCGCGAGTTCAGCGTGCGGCGCAACATCAACATTTCGACCCAGCCGGCCAGCCCGGCCGAAGATGTCAGTCCGGCGGCGCCCCAGATGGCCGGAATGCCGAGCCACCGCGGCAGCGGAATCGCGAAGGTATAGCCGAGGATCGTCGTAAGGGCCACGCGCACCAATGCGTACCGGAGCGGCGTGCGAGTGTCGCGCAGCGCGTAGTACGTCGAAGAATACAGACGTCCCAGAGTGGAGGCCAGCAAACCCACGGATGAGCCTGCGAGAATGGCCCAGACGTAGACGGAATCCTCGCGCCGGAAGCGGCCGGTTTGAAGAAGTGCCGCTGCGATGACATCGCCGAGCGCGAGAAACGCTACTGCTGAAGGCAGGACAAAGAATGCAATTTGCCGGAGCCCCCTGTCGAGACGGCGGCGAACGACCTCCGCCCCTTCACTATCGACATCGATGGCGCCGGACATCGCGGGAAGCTCCGCGGCCGAGACGGACATACCGAAGAGACTCACGGGCAATGTGTAGAGAAGCTGCGCATTGGCCATGCCCGTGACGGCGCCCGTTGGCAGAAGACTCGCGAGCAGCGTATCGATGTACGCGCTCAACTGAACCACGCCGCGGCTGATGAAAACGGGAACGAAGTTCCGCATGACGGTGCGGACATGCTCGGATGCCGTATCGATTGCGAACTTGAGGTTCGGAGCGACCCGGAGAACCGAAGGAATCTGCACGGCAAACTGGAGCCCGCTTCCCACAACCGAACCCCATGCAAGAGTGACGGCTAAACGTGGCAACGGAGAACGTCCGTAAAGAACCAGTGTCGCAATCATTGCTGCGTTCCAGATCACTGGAGCCGTGTACGAAAGCAGGAAACGATAATGGCTGTTGAGGACTCCAAGGCACCAGGCGGACAGGACGAGAAGGCCGGCGCCCGGGAAGAGAACGCGAACGATCTGGATGGTGAGCGCGCGTTTATCGCCGGTGAAGCCGAAAGCGATGGCGTCGATGAGAAACGGTGTTGCGAGAACGCCGACAAGAACGATCACCGCGACAATAACCGCAAGCAGCGCCGCAACCGCGCCGGCCACGCGGTCGGCTTCACGCCGCTCGCCTCGCGCAACGAGGCTCGCGTAGACGGGAATGAAAGAAGCGGATAATGCCCCTTCACCGAAGAGATTCTGGAGAAAGTTGGGGATACGGAAGGCGGCGTTAAATGCGTCGGCCGCGTCGGACTCGAGACCGAAGTAATAGGCAAAGAAACGGAGGCGGAGAAAGCCTGAGATCCTGCTGAGGAGAATGCCCGCGGCCACCAATGCGGCGGATCGGCCAGTGCGAGGAGGAGAAGCGGATTTGGTCACTCGTAATTAGTATAGCTAAATGGCGCCAAAGGGGATTTTAGCCGCGGCTAAAATCCCCCTTGGCCCCATGGCGTAATTCGCGGCTACCGCTTGTAATACGGAGGAATCTGAGCGTCCACGTTCATGAATACCGATTTCGCATCGGTGTATTCGTGAATCGCTTCGGGACCGAGATCGCGGCCATAACCCGACATACCGACGCCCCCGAACGGAGTAGCAGGGCTCACTCGCTTGTACGTGTTGACCCAGACCATTCCGGAACGGATCGCGTTGGCCATTCGATGCGCGCGGCCAAGGTCGCGAGTCCACAGTCCGCCACCGAGTCCGTATTGTGTCGAATTCGCGACTCCGATGACCTCGGCTTCGTCTTTGAAACGCGTCACCGAAACGAACGGCCCAAAGACTTCTTCCTGGCAAACGCGATCCTCGGGTTTTGCCGTCACAACCGTCGGCTCCACGTAGCAACCTGCTTGAAGCCCCGTGTCGGCGGGCGTTTTGCCGCCGGTCAGGATGGAGCTGCCCTGTTCCTTCGCAACTTCTATATATCGAAGCACTCGCTCGCGATGTTGCGTCGAGGTCAGCGGACCCATCTCGGTCGTGCTATCCAGCGGATTACCCAGCCGAATGGATTTCGTGAGCGCGAGAAAGCGATCCAGAAACTCGTCCGCAATCTTCTCCTGCAGCAGCAGACGCGAGCCCGCGATGCAGGCCTGGCCCTGATTGTGGAAGATGGCGAACGCTGAGCCATTCACAGCGGCGTCGAGCAGCGCATCATCAAACACGATATTCGCGCCCTTCCCGCCAAGCTCGAGTTGCACCCGCTTCAGGTTACCTGCCGATGCCTGGACAATCTTTTTGCCCGTTACCGTTGAGCCCGTGAACGCAATCTTGTCCACGCCCGGATGCTCGGCCAGATACTGCCCCGCCACATGTCCGTAGCCGGGAACGATGTTGACCACGCCGGCCGGAATTCCAACATCTGCAATCAACTTCGCTACCCGAAGCGTGGTCAGGGGCGTGAGCTCCGCCGGCTTCAACACGACGGTATTGCCGGCAGCCAGAGCCGGTCCCAGCTTCCAGCTCGTGAACATCAACGGGAAATTCCACGGCACGATCTGACCGACCACACCGACAGGCTCTCGTGTGACGTAATTGAGGAAGCCGGTCTCGACCGGGACCACGCGTCCGTCGATCTTGTCTGCAATCCCCGCAAAGTATCGAAAAGTTGCGACGGTGCGCGGCACGTCGAGATTGCGCGTATCGCGAATGGGATGGCCGGTGTCCAGCGTTTCGAGCCGCGCCAGATAATCGCCGTCCGCCTCAATCGCATCGGCAAGTTTCGCGAGCAGGCGGCCGCGATCCGCAGCGGCCATTCGTTTCCACGCGGGGAAAGCCTTGCGCGCGGCAGCGACGGCCCGATCGACGTCGGCCGCCGTCGCTTCTGAAATCTCAGCGAGCGTGCTGTTGTCGTGCGGATTCACGACGGGAATGCGCCCGCCTTTGGCCGCATCGACAAACTCGCCGCCAATGAACAACCGGCCCTCGATCTGAAGACCGGTTTGGGAATCCACTTGCGCACTCATGGTTAGAACTCCGCCGGATACGGTTTCAGTTCGCCGCGGCGATAGCGCTCGGGAAGCGATCCGTCGTTGTTTTCCCACACCAGTAACATCGACCGCTTCGGCGAATATCCCTTGTGTTTGATGTCGGCCGGCATGGCTGCCACGTCCCCGGCTTTCATCACCACCTTCGCTCGCGGTTTGCCGGTGCTGCCGTCCTCGACATCCCAGATGATCTCATCACAGGCCTGGATGAACCACTCTACCCGGTCGTTGCCGTGGAAGATCGGCAGGATGTGCTCCTCCGTCGTCGGGCACATCAGGCTGTCCTTCACCACCGAGCACACCGACGGGTTCCACGTCACATCCGATCGCGATAAGTAGCCGAACAAGTTAAACGCATGCACGTCGTTCTCAAAGCCCGGCTCCGCATGGATCTCCGGCTGATCCTGCGGCACATCCTGAAACTGACGGTTGACCGCAAAGCCCTTCTCGTCGCTACGTAAGCCCGTATCTCCCGGCAAACCCACCATCCGGCTCGCCACCACGCGCTGCCGCTGCACGGCCGGGCTGTTGGAACCATGCTTGGGTCCGTAGGGCAGCCCCGTCTCGTCCGGCGCGGCGAACGGATCAAAGCCTTCGTTGGTCCAGTCCTCCAGCATGCCCACAAACACTTTTCTCAAAACGCTCGAATCGTGCGTCTCCAGATAGGCCCGGTTCGCATTCCGGTAGGCCGCATTCGTCAGACCCATGAACAGATCCACCGTGCCGTAGTGATTCACCGTCCCCAGCACGTGATCGAAGTTCACCGTCCCGTAAAAAAAGCCCCATGCCACGTCTCGCATCAACGCCCGCAGAAACGCGTCGATCGGCATGATGTGCCGGCCCTGCGGATAGTAGATGTGGGCGAAGTACTCGTCACGCTCGAATCGAAATTTCCC
>Ga0137394_10000040_pt1 | contig 85662 bp, 116 predicted proteins | sample czobulk116metaG_FD_108278 | JGI IMG/M metagenome (GOLD analysis project Ga0137394, IMG submission 108278) | Vadose zone soil microbial communities from Angelo Coast Range Reserve, California, USA - czobulk1.16 metaG | ecosystem: Environmental > Terrestrial > Soil > Vadose zone | place: USA...
CGAACTCACCGCATGACCCACACTGGCCAAGCTCCACATTGGCTAACCCAGTGTGCCTTGAATTCACAACTTGCCAATTAGTAACACTTGGAAGGTCCTGAGTTCGAGCCTCACTGGGGTAGCCAATGAGGATCTTCATAACAGTGTAAGGCATGTGTGCGTGCTGGGCCTGGAATGGGCTCAGCGCCCTCTTTATTCCTCGTCGTCCGACCCTCAACCTCCTCGCCCGACAAGCCCGACACCACAAGACAGCGAGCGCACACCCTTATCGTACAGAGAAGGTCTCACCTGCTCTCCATTCCCCTCCTGCCCAATTCGCTTCCCCACCGAACAGTCCGCCGCGTCTCCATTCCTCCCCTCATCGCTTAGCTACCCGGGCCATTCCCCCTCACCCTCGATTTTTACTATACATTCGTTCTCGGCTGACGTTCTGTCTCCTCACGCTCGTGGTCTAGACCCCTCTCTCTCTGTGTCATTACACAAAAGTCTGGTAGCTTAGATTGTAAGTGGCTACCCCTCCTGCTATAAAACCTTCGCGCTGCCTCGTCGAAAGACCAGGCTACGCGTGCCCATGTTCTTCCTCAACTTTCGTGTGATTTTGTTCTCTCTCGCCCGACCGCCCGTGTGCTGTCACTCGTCTCCCGGTCCCGCGACCTGTTTTCTCATCTCATTTCGTCTCGCTTCTCGTCCCCGCGTCCGTCCGAACGAAGATCGTGCCGCGCCGCGTGCGGCATTCCCTCAGCCTGAGTCCGCTTCTCCTCTCTTCAGCTGGGCTCCTCATATGCATACACACACGCGCGTGCGCGCGCGTTCTCGATCCCAGTGATCCCGGGCACGCTTTCCTACCCCCCCGGAACTCACGCAGACCCCACTCGGGATCTCGTGTTAGAGCCTTGGAAATTGAGTCTTTCGTTACCTTTTTGCAAGAAGTACAGCAATCATGTCTCACGACCCCATGGTCGGTTCTTCGCTCATCAGGGACTGGGTCTCAACGCTGCACGATTGAGATCGGGACTTCGCAGACTCCCACCCCGGTTTCGGAGGATCGTGGGTAGACTGACCCGGACGAGTCAAACGTTGGCTGAAACATGCTGAGCGGTAAGAGTGGTACTCGTACTGGACGAGTCCGCATTCAGATTGCCGATTTGTCATAGACATGTGGGGACCTGTAATAAATAAAACTATGTCGAACGGCATGTCGATGTCAATGAATCTGCGGATGACGGGCGTTTGGCCGTGGTTGAGTGTCAAAACCCGAAAATTGTCCGTTCGAAAGGAAGTAGAGAAACATCATACAGGGAAGAATGTTAGCATATAAAGAACTTGAAGCATTATACATCAACTTGAAGGTGGGCGCGAGGGTACTGGCGAGGAAGCTGAAATATGTCCGTTCATTCATTCCACGGTACCTCGGGACGAAAGAAAGATACACTACGAAGTTGGGATCATCGGTGATACGGAGATACAATCGCGCTTTTGATTGTAAAAGAAACACTAAATAATACACAGGGAGCCCCGAGAAAACGCAAAGGGGGATTCTTCAGTTGGAGCAGCTAGGAAGTAGGGCTATTACATCAGTGTACCCATGCGCGTCTTGTCTGGGTCAGTAGGTGATGACGGGAGGGAGGGAAAGAGGAAGCGTCGAAAAGGGAGAGTATTGAAAGTAAGAGGGTAAGAGGGCGCAAGCGTCATAGAGCGAACTTGAAATGTACAAGGGGAAGTCGGTAAGAGTGAAAACCAATAAGAAAAGGAGAAGCGGCTGGGTTTAAATGACGTCGCGAGAGAGGAAGGGGTGAGATGCCATGATTGCTGTACATTGTGTCAAAACCTGTCGTCTCACGTGGGGCGATCGAGAGGGCGAATGGAAAACGGGCTCTGAAGGTGGCGATTAGGGAGATGGGAGAAAAGCTTGAATGTGTTGTCGTAGAGCTGCCTGTCGCTCCGACGTGGCTGTTCCGCTCTGCGGAAGTTCTGAAGGTCGCCTTACATCGGGTCACCGGTATGGCGGTGGCTGGGGATATCGCAACGGGAATATGAAGGCTCTCTTGGATTGTCTTCATCCCAGGCATCAGTGGGTACTGGGAATGTAGCTTCCCCAGGACGATGGCTTGGGTGCAAGGCAACAAACACAATGGCGATCCGATTCAGAATCAATCGGGTGAGCGATCCATACCTTGACAAATTCCGAATAAATTCATGCGCGAGCATCTCAGCCATGAACTGAGTGCCCGCTGGCTCCCATCTGGGAGATATCGTGACCGCTGCGAAGGCCTGGACGAGGGAGCGCACAGCACGCACGCTGGCTTCGAGACCGGCCTGAGAATTTGCCTGTGCGAGGTCGTGGGGAGCGACCCGAGTGAGGTGCTCCTGAACATCTAAAATGGCATTCCACAAGGTGCAAAACTGATGCTGCAGCTCGGGCGAGGTGGCGGTGGCGTCAAAATTGCGCAAAGCATTCAACACGTTTTCCACGGCGTCGAAGCTTGAACGGGAGACTAGGCTGTGAGGGAGAACCAACCACCGCACGAAGTCAAGGAAGTTCAAGAACAGCAAGCTATCGCCTTGGGCGAGGTATCGTTGCAAAACGGGCTCCGATACGCCTAGCTCGCGTATCAGAGTTGGGGACAAACGTTCATCGGATCCACGCGTATGTGCGGTAACCAAGGCAGTGACACACTTGGCCTCAAAATTGAGGTCTTGTCCTGCAATACATGCAAGGTCGGTCCACTTGAAAACACCCGCACCGATGAAAAGAAGAGAGTGCTGAAACGTCGTCTGTCGCAACTCGGGGCGCATTTCCAGGACCTTCAGGCACATTGCACTTCTCTGCTGCCTCAACGCTTCATGAACTAGATCAGATGAAAGCGAACGATCCATTAACTGCAAAACGGCGTTTGATATCCTTTCTGAGGAGACTTCCGAAAGGATTTCCTTGGAGTGTTTTACAAGAGCAGAGTTGTAAAAGCCCGGGATGGCTGCAAGCATCCCTTCCAGCTCGTGATCTTCGTCCAGAGAATCAAAGGTCCATGATAAGGCGCGGGCATCAATCTCCCAGGATGATTCTAAAGCGGACATTTCCATTTCTTTGATCAGGCCGCCTTTTAACCGCTCATCCTGCGCCTTCTTGAGAACTGAGAGTTTAGATAGGATTTTATGGGAGGGGCCCCGCCAGAAAATGCAGATGCCGAGTTGGATCGTTAAGACGGCGTGAAGTAGAGCATAGGATACGACAGCAAGGCGAAGCAGCTTGGTGGAAATGCTCCGTATTCCTGCATTGAATAACCAAAGAAGATTGGATAGTGGGGTATAATATAGGCTGTCGTGGAATATCAATGGCATGAAGGTGATTAGCAGATAGGAAAGCCCGCTGGCCCCGACACATGCGAGAATTATAGCGAAGACAGTGCGGTTGGTCCCGAATTGAGATATCGGAAGGCCAGCGAAAAAAAGGAAGACAGATGCGTGAAGGAGAGTAGGGAGGGCCTCCACTACCCATGGGAAGTAGCGCTTTTCTAGCCCTTCGGCAAAGAAGGCCCGAATTCGTGCCCGCTTGTGAAGACTGTGCCGGGTCCCTGTCAGACGGAGGTATCGCCTCGACCACTGTTGCAGCAGTGTTGCTAATAGTGCGCATGTAAGGCTGATGATTAGGCTCATAAACCAAAGGACATTGACCCAGATCGCAGAGGAAGACGGCGTGAATGTGGACGGATCAGAAAGGTTGGGAGGAAGGGGAAAGACAGGAGCACCCGAACTTCCAGCGGCTGTGACTTGGTATATGTGAGCGAGATAGAAGGCAGAAGTGTCCTGAGAGTTTGGTTGAAGGCCCTGGTTCGCCACAAGAAGGAAACCAGCGACGGTGGCCGAGAACAAACCAGTCTACGGGTAACTGGGTTAGAAGCCGGAGAAGGAGGACAATTTCCCTTGTACGTACGAAGACAAGGATACCATCTGCGTCTCCTTTCCAGCCGTCGGTCATCTTCGTATCTTCTTCATCCGCTGTTTTCAGATAGATGGAAAACATCGCCCCTGATCCATCGGAAAACGCGGCTTCTGGTTTAGAAGTACTCCCAGAGGCCCGAGGGACATCGTTAGGGTTGTGACCGATATCCCCATCTACACACGACCCAAGTTGAATGGGGATTGAGCGTGAGAGTCAAACGAAAACGCTTACCGACGGTAGCTCCTCCTCTGGGAATACCGCCGAGTTCTAAATCTGGATTGTCAGGCATCGATAGAAGGTGATGTTGGTGGGTAGTTTGAGAATGATAGCGACAGGGAGGAACAACACTTACGCTTGTTTATATTTAGCAGGACATGACAGGCACCACATTTTCAACTGAGAACTGTCACCCGCCCCATCCACATAAGGGCATTTGCTTGGGGACCACCGGCCATTTCTCTACCCTTCGCAGAACCCAACGTGAGGGCCATTCGCCATCTCTGAGACCAGTAACAAGGTCAGTCCGCCGCGGCACAGTCCCTTTAGTGATTAGAATCTTTCAGGTGTCGCTGTATTGAAGGATCCATCTTTTGCGTGGGAAACGCCATGGCTGTGGTTGTGGATAATCGAGCCTAGGCTGCCATCAATGACTTCCAGACTATCGATCTTCCCATCGGGACAGGACCATGGATGTACGATTGTTGGTGTTATAGTAATGGTATCCACACAACAAATGCGCACAAAAACGATTCATAGCAGGACCTTTGTAAAATCAATACACATACGCTTGACGTTGCGCTCTCGCGCAACCGCATCGACCATTTCCCGCGAGATGGCGATCGTCATCGCGTCGCCCTCGCCCTCTCTTCGAACGAGCAGCCCGCACTCGTTCAGCGCAAACGCGGCGTCCTCGACCCGCAGGTTCGTGACACAGGCCAGGTCTGCGAGCGTACAGCGCACCATGGCGTGCACCGCCGCGCTCCCGTCTGGCGCAGCCACAGTCTCGTAAGTCTTTTCGAGCTGCATGTGCGCCGCGAACCCCGGCGTCCCCGGCGTCCCCGACAGGCCCGACGAGCCAAAGCCAAAGCTGTCGCGCGTCGTGGGCGATGCGCTGCCCCCGCCTTCTGGGGAGCTCGGTGCCGCGGACTCGCCATCCCAGCCTTTGGCGCGCTTCGTGCGCTTATGCGGGGATACTGTCATATCCGCGTCTCCGCGAACGTGAGAGAGGTCGGGTAGGTGTCCGACCGTCTTGATTGGGGGTGTATCGGGCGGAAGCGTAGAGAGAAGTTGACTGGTTGGATGCGATGCTCAGGGTGAGGTGAACAACGAGGGATGGGAAGTTGAGCGCGTACCGGAGGAAGCGAACGATCGTAGACACCCAGTAGGCCAGGTAGCTGCGCAGACCGAGATCGGAGAGCGGACGCTCAGGCGTTCCAACGCGACCTGCGCGGCGAGAAAGCTCGTAACCTATCCAGCAGGTCGGTCGAGGTCATGAAGAGGAAAGAGGTATTCTCTTACTGAATTCGATCAAGAGCATTCCATAGCCTTTCTTCTGGTATGGAGGAAGTACAACGATGCAGGCGAGATTGTAGTCGTCATAGGACATCTTTTCCTGTCAAAGAGTTCAGTTAGTACGAACGGGACCAACTTTTCTCAACCATTCACCTTTGAAAAGAAACCAAGGACATGGTCACGTTGAGAGTCGGCGTCGGTAAAGATATAAAAGAGGACTACCCGAGAACATACGTCAGCAACGTGGTGCAGCTCTGGGGATGGAGCAGGCGCTCACAATTATCGCAGTCAAAAAAAAGTGTCTTGATGTCGATAAACAACTTTCCAAATAGCGACAGATTCTGGCAATAAAGCTGCTCTCTTTGTATAAGAAAAACCATTTCGGATGACCCCATGGCAATCTGTGCGGCACGCACCTTTTCCTTCGCGCCGTCCACCTCCCAGATCGTGTGTGCACCTCGCTGGTACACCTTCCTGCCTGGTGGATGCTTACGCGTACACTTCCTCTACGAGCACGCACGCATACGAGTACGGATGCGGGTACGGATACGTCAGTATATACGCATCAACCGCCTTGCCCTGGGCGAGGGGAACCGGGACGTACCATATGCACTTCCCACGAGGTGCCATCAGTCATGTACTTGAAACACCGATCACAGACCCACAGGACGCCGCCCGCGTTCTCTCGGTTGACCGCACCTGCAAAGAGGTCCATCGTACGTCCATGTCCGAGAGCATCCTCGCCTTCACCGTCCGTGAGCGGGTACGGAGAGAAGTACCTACGACAGGGGGGAGGGGAGACGCATAGTCACATTATCTCAGCCCAAAGACCCCCCAGCACGAGGTGGTGGGGAAGCAACGGATGGAGGTCGCACCCACCATGTTTTAATCTGCCAGGGCCCAAAGTTGACCTTGTCAAAGTTACGCCTGGCCGAGGCCATCGTTGATAGGGTCGGGGAGGGTTGTGTCGTGTCCCGAGCATCTCGGTCGTGCGCGTTTCCGAGCGATAATGAGCGTCGCCGCTTGCGCGTACTCGTACCATTCACGCGACGCGACGAAGTCGCATCACATCCAGGGTACAGAGAATCCCGCGGTGGAGTCGTTGCACGCACGGTGTCAGCAGAGACCCATTCGTCGAGGCGCTTGTCCGTGCCGATGTAGTGGACAAAGACTTGGCCTGGTCGTCGATCGAGAATTTGGGCTTTTCCTATTCATATTTTCGCTTAGGAGTGATCGGTTGTTTTGCTGGGAATGACTTACTATCGCCACCGTTTTGGAAGACGTAGTGCTTGAGAGCAGGACTCATGATGGTTCTGGTCTTGGACACGCCATCAACACATTCTGGCGGCAAAAAAAACGTGTTTGGGCTGGTGTAATCTCTGCCACGTTACAAAACTTGCACCCCTCATCGACCACGAGTACCTCGTACACACAGAAATACATGCGATCATAGCAGTGATTTGAAGTAAATTCATGGTGGCATGTATGTAGCATGGCGTGGCGTAAGGTAATGCGAAGAGGAAGAAGGAAAGAAAGATTCCGACAAAGATCTTATGCCTTGGCATCCTCATGCTCCACTGCAAGAAAAGCCTCTCTCTTCTCTGCGATACGTGCAGCACGACGCTCCCGAACCGCCTTCAATAAAAAAGCGATATTCGTTAATAAAATGGAATTTGGAGGACAAGGGATATAGTCGCACCTTATTCTTGACGCGGCGGGCCTCCATTTGGTCTGACAGGATCTTGGTGCGGGACTTCTCCGCCTTTGCCTTGTGAATATACTCCATCAATACCCGCTTGTTCTTGAAGACGTTACCCTTGGACTTCTGGTAGAGGGAGTGATAGCTATTTTAATGGTCAAACAAAAAAGAGTCGTGTGATAGAAAGTCAAACGCACAGGTGCTTGTCAATTTTTCCCGCCTCACGATATTTTCGGAGTAATCTCCGAAGAACACGCTGCCGTCTCATCCAAAGGACCTTGGTTGGCATACGAGCCTCTGCTGTACCCTTCCGCTTTCCTACACCGGTGTGACGACCCTTCCTCTTAGCAGCAAGGAGTGCAAGCGTGCGAGCACGAGAGTGGACTGTTGTAGGCTTGATGATGATGCGACCATCCTTGATAAGTTTCTTTACGTGCGTACGAGAGTTGGCGTTGCCAATCTCTGACTGTTCATTGGGATCGAGCCAGATTTTACGCTTGCCGACGCCACCGACAGATGCGGCAAGCCGCTTTTGTGAGCGAAGGTTGACCATGGTCACGTCTGTGTTTATTACGTGAGTACTGAGGATATGGGATAAGAACAGATGGTCAATGTTCACTGGCCTTGTTCTTGAAGGCGAGGGCAGGTTCTGTGTGGTGCGGAGATGTTGTCGGTCGGTCGGTCCTGGCAAGTGCCACAGCTGTGGCTGCCAAACCTTATGCATGAAACTGTAAATGCTAGTTCCCACAATCCGGCCCGTGAACCGTCGCCACTTGATCTCTTTTCGGCATAGCCTATCGTCAAATTAGTTGGCGAAAGGCGAAAAGCACTCTCATTTGAAAATGATCACGTCGTGAGAATCGTGCCGAAGACCAAGAAGAATGAAAAAAAAAAAAGAAAAGAAAGCAACCCTTTCCAACCGATTAAGGTGGAGCCTACACATGCCTGCGCCAGATTTTATGGAGAATTCTTGCGATGGATTTATCTGTGATTGTGTGGGTTGTGGCAGACTGATGTCATGTTATGTGTTGCGTGGTAAGCCCGGCACAGGAACCGGAGCTTTTTAGGAATTATTTCGAGGTAAAAAAAGATTATAAATCTATCAGGTGAGTGAGGGGGAAAGGGCCTGCTCTTGCCCTCGCTTTGGCACACGGTGTCAGTGGTGCCCAGGGAGTCCTTCCTTCTTCTGGGTCTTTTCCCAGTTCATTAAAGTTATCTGCCAATTGACTCAATTCGACTCGATATCACCTACTCGCCTCATTGAACGTGACTTTCACCATGACCGTTCAATAAACACACAACACACCATCATTCCTTGACGACTCCCCTCTTATCCAATCCCCTTGGGTCTTAAACCTACCCAGTCTTCTCCCTTGAACAGACTTCACTTCACTTCACCCTTCTACGCCATGGCTCTCCTAGACGCCCCCGATGACACCCAAGCCTCCTCAGAAGGTGACGGTCAAGACAGTTCAGAACCCCCAAGTAGTGACAGAAAGATATCTCATCAGAAGGACTCGCAGCCGCCTCCACTCACCAACGGCCACGCCGACTCCACACAGCGGAGGCCATCAATCTCACACTCTTCCCCCGACCACAATTCCCATTTTCATGAGCCTCGCTATAGCCACAGAAATTTAGAGCCCTTGAGGGTACCGCATTCATGTACTCAAATGCAGGGTTCTCATTCGACTGCGACGTCCACCTCTCCATCACCCACGAGTTCATTTTCTCCATCAGAGAGCAACCCATGGAGCGCCCCTCCGACCCTCCCTCCGAGCCGGCCACCCAGCCAAGCTCCGAGCAGAGCGCCTAGCATGTCGGGTGCTAAACCGGATCTATCATCGTTGTCACCGTCCCCTACTCCCGTACCTGGTAATGGGCCCAAGAAAGATCGCCACCATCCTGTCACGCCTGTCGAGCCAAGTCTTGCACCTCGCAATAAAGGACCTCCATCCGTCCACTCGACCGACGGTGGTAGTAAGTTCAATCTCAGAGACCTCCTGGGTTCAGCGCCTAAGCTCTCCCGCAAGTCTTCCGCGCGCTCCTCCGCGAGCAGTAGAAAGTCCGATTCTGAAGGTGGTCCCAAATCAACCGCCGGAGATAGCACGTCCTTTTTGAAGAAATATGGTACCTGTGAGCGTGTGGCCATCGGAAAGGGTGCTACTTCCGTCGTCCGCCTTGCGCATAAATGGGATCGAACCGAAGAGAAGCTGTATGCCGTCAAGGTGATCCTTGCTTTGGATTTACTCTGGTTCGTTAATCTGATCGAATCTTGCAGGAGTTTAGAAAGCGACGCAAGAACGAGTCAGAGAAGGAGTATGTGAAGAAGCTTACCGCCGAATTCTGTATATCGTCAACCCTGCATCACGTCAATATTGTCGAGACGGTCGATCTTGTCCAGGATGAAAATCAGCACTGGTGCGAGGTAATGGAGTTCTGTCCGGGTGGTGATCTCTATGCGGCGATCAAGAAAGGGCGCATGTCTCCGAGCGAAATCGAGTGTTGCTTCAGGCAAATACTACAAGGTATTTCGTACCTCCACTCCCAGGGTGTTGCTCACCGCGACATCAAACCGGAGAATATATTCTTCAATGGCAAGGGCCAGTTGAAGGTGGGTGTATGGCATGTTTGGCGACTTTTCGTTGCTTAACCCCCGCTAGATTGGGGATTACGGCGCATCGACGGTGTATCGTCTGCCCTGGGAGGCAACGGTACACATGTCTTCGGGCTTATGCGGTAGTGAGCCCTACATTGCGCCTGAGCAGTTCCTTGGCAAACGTAAGCTGAAATACATTGGCATGCCTTTGCACACTTTAATCACTGCGGCACCCGCAGCGTATGACGCTCGCCTAGTCGACATCTGGGCAGTTGGCATTGTATACTATTGCCTGCACTACGAAGAGCTGCCTTGGCGCGCTGCGCAGGCATCCGATGGCTTATATGCGGCATATGCGTCCGCCTGTGCTAACCCTCAGCAGAGTGCTACGCCCCCGACGATTAACAACCTTAATCCTCGCTCGTGCCGTTCTCTCATCCGTCGTATGCTTGAGCCTGACCCGAAGCAGCGCGCATTGATTGACGAGTGCACGTCGCATTCGTGGGTACAGACGATAGAGGTGTGTCATACGGCCACGAAGCCGGCGCATAAACATGCGTACGCGGAGGGCCGCGCGCAGGCGGTACTGCGTGGTTGAGGAAACGGATGTCTATCTTCGGATGATGTTTTCATTTTGTTTCTTTCACTCCTACCTACCTACCGTATTCCTCGGTTCGCACGTCATGATCTCCAGGTCTTTTCGCCCGTATTACACTGTCATCTCGGCGTACCTGTCTTAGTAGTTTTGGGATTGTGAAGCCCTGTGCTACTTCCTATGCTGCGGATTGAGCGCCTGATTACCCGACATGCTTCCGCGTCCATCATACATAGAATTGAAGCATGAGGATAAATACATAGAATAATACCTGATCGATCTAGCCATAGGCATATAGGTCTCGAGGGCCTAGGGATGTCAGCGGAAGACGAATGAACGAAGCTGCCGCATGGAGTTGGTGCACTCCACATGTGCATGTGCGTTGTTTATGGATTATGCCCGGGTACTGGCACCTCGGCAACACAAGGGTCCGAAAGGCATTAGTTTGTACTTCTACACCTGAAGTCGGGTTCTAAAAGTTGCGGAAGACATCTAGCCCTCGCCCAGCCCAGCCCCTGCGCCCAGGGCTCGCTGCTCATGCCGTCGCATTAGTGTGTTACTCTACACGGAACGTATGTGATCCTCTCGCCCAACACGAACGTGCGATGGCCAGGGATGAGAAATGTCGGTCATCGGCGCTCACGGCTTCCACAGTGATGCCTGAGTACCAAACGATGCCACGCTACTGCCGCGTGCCCCGATCGTGTGATTGGGGGCCTAGCGAGTAATATATTTGTATACAGCGACGCTGCGAGAGGGATTTTAGCGACGTCTCGGTGATTCTTCCAATTAACCGCATCGGTTCTTCTACAGCCGCTAGCTTCGGCTTCTTTTTGTTTCTGATACGCCCCCTTCTATCTACGATAAGCAATCAAAGTATCGTAGGACTGTGTGGGGGCTGAACAATGGGGATCGGGGAAACGTTATCAGCAAGCAGTGGTTCCTGGGTCGTGCACTTAGTTATTTCGGGCAACTTGACGACGGGGTGTTTATCGGCCGCGGGCGCAGGAGGAACCGCGGATGTCTTCGTGTCAATTGGTAAGGAGTATCGTGTGCGTGTGAGGACGCTATCCGAGTGCGTGCGAGGGCAAAAATAGCGTACCTTCATCGAGTGCAACAGCGAGTCATAAATCTGGGTGGATCGAAGGTGCGCTCGGAAACATTTGTTCTGCCATTGACAAACGCCGTCGCTCTCGAGGAAATTGGAACAAATTCGATCAGACCGTCGTTCTCCCCTGTTCCTTCCCTACTCTATTTAAGCTTGCCACAGCGCCCCAGAAAAGACAGAACACGTACACGTGAGGGATGAGTGAACCGTCCTCGGATGAGGCGAAGTTCCGAAGGGCAGTCATCGCGCTCGAGGAGATAATCGAAGAGGTCGAGCTGGGAAAGATCATAAGACATAAGAGTGTACAAATTTGACCAGAGCTGATTATACCATATCCCTGTGAGGGACATGCGCACGGGGACATCGCATATCCCGACAGGAACCCCAAAAAATGAAGTTCCTGCAAATAGAGCGAGGTTTTGCGTGCACTGGTGACGAATGCGTCTTAAATTTCGGTCGCTAAAAGAGTCACAGCGCAGTCGTGTAAGGGAACATCGGACCAAAAGAACCCTCAAAGGGCAGGCTCACCTCTGGTAGTGGGTGAGATGAGGCAGCTGCCATTAGGTATGGACAAATCGTGGCAATGAGCAGGGTGCTTATGAAGGGCGAGGGGGACACAGGGAGAGAACTTTGTCGGACTTTCGGTTGCATCTTCTCGGCGAACGCTGGATGCGCCCGAGCTGCGGAGCCCGTTCCACAATATTGCCTCCATAAACGCACAACTGCGTCACTGAAAGAGAGAGCTGTACCGAGCGTTCGCTCTGCACAGTTACTGTGAGTCTGTGACTAGTACAATTGAAAGTTTCCTGATTGATACCCAGTCCTACTTGCAGCAATTCTAATGGACAATTGAATTCTGTCCCGCCAGTATAAACGTGCTTTGGGCAGTTAGGGTAGCTGCCGGCAGTAGAGTTTGGTCCGCAGTCCGCAAGCACTGTATCTTTTGTAAATTTGTAAAGGTGTAGAGATGATCGCCTCGGCCTCACTGCGGCAACTGGACTATTATGAAGCGGCCCGGGATTTCCGGGACGATTAACTAATAATGATCAAATCCGGACCGACATTTACCCGCGTCTGCCACCCGTCCGCCTCTTCGAGCCTGAGACACAGCTGTATAAGTTCAATCTTTTTCCGTCGCCATGTCAAGCGCCAACCTAGACGTAAACATTCTATATTACTGTGCTACATGGTCTTCGGGCTGATGGTATCACGTTCTACTCACAGCGTGCGATAGAGCTCGTACAGATCGCAATCGACGAAGATAAACAGCAGAACTACCCCGAGGCGTACAAGCAGTACCAGAATGCCCTCGACTATTTCATGCTCGCACTTAAATGTTTGTCTGTCCTACCTTTCCTTTGTGCCAACAGAAATACAAATCCGTTGTGTAGATGAGAAGAACGAACGGTCAAAGGCGCTGATCAGGGCCAAGATTGGGGAGTACCTCGGCCGTGCCGAACAACTCAAGGGACATTTATCGCAAGCAGGCGAAAAGCGCGCGCGACGAGCGATAGGAGCGAATGGGATGGCGCATGGGGGTCCCGGTGGCGAAGGCAAGAAGTGAGTTTCATCCGTCTACAGACTGCGTTGTGCAGAACGAGGACGTGACGATGCGCGCGGTGGTTTCAGGAAGGACGATGACGACGGCGACCAAGACCCCGAGGTGAAAAAGCTGCGCGCAGGTCTCACGAGCGCGATCCTCGTCGACAAGCCCAACATCCGTTGGGATGACGTCGCGGGACTCGAGATGGCCAAGGAGGCGCTGAAGGAGGCCGTCATCTTGCCCATCAAGTTTCCCCATTTGTTCACGGGAAAGCGCACGCCTTGGCGAGGCATCTTGCTTTACGGGCCACCGGGGACGGGCAAGAGCTACCTCGCCAAGGCCGTGGCGACTGAGGCGAAGAGTACGTTCTTCAGCGTCAGCTCGAGTGATTTGGTTAGCAAATGGCAGGGTGATTCGGAGCGGTACGCTTCCCTTGTTGTTTGTTCTCGTTGAGGTGCAAACCAACTATCCTTTCCCCCGCACCCTTTCATCACGTTCGTGTGTATGACGCGGCAGACTTGTCAAGCAACTCTTTCAGATGGCGCGCGAATCAAAGCCTGCTATTATCTTCATAGACGAGGTGGACTCGCTCGCCGGTACTCGAAATGAAGGAGAGTCTGAGGGGTCCCGGCGCATCAAAACGGAATTTCTTGTACAGATGAACGGCGTTGGCCACGATGACACTGGCGTGCTTGTACTCGGCGCCACGAACATCCCATGGCAATTAGACCCCGCTATCAAGCGACGGTGAGCTTCTTTCTCGTCTCGCCAAGCGATCCCCGAAGGCTAACGTTATATCGTTCCCGGAGATTCGAAAGGAGAATATATATCCCGCTCCCCGGCACCGATGCTAGGAAGCACATGTTCGAGATACACATTGGGTCGACACCATGCGAGCTCACACCAAAAGATTACCGTACATTAGCGATGCGTTCCGAAGGGTACGTCTGTGGTTCCTATAGTGCAAGCTCTTGTCAACTCAGCCTATTTGATAGTTACTCTGGCTCCGATATCGCAGTCGTTGTGCGCGACGCTCTCATGCAACCTGTCCGCAAAGTCCTCTCTGCCACACATTTCAAACCTGTTCAGCCTGACCCAGACTCAGCCATCATCAAATGGACGCCATGCTCACCTGGCGATCCAGACGCTGTCGAGAAGAGCTGGACGCAAGTCGAGAGCGACGAACTACAAGAGCCGCCATTACGTCATACCGACTTTATCAAGTCGCTGGAGAGTGTACGACCAACGGTAAGCCAGGAGGATATCAGAAAGCATGAAGAATGGACTAATGAAAGCGGTGAGTCCTATGGCTGCGCTAATTTCTTGCTCTGTTTGACGAGCCCAATTCATCAGGTGCTGATGGTGCATGATGACTTTCCTGGTGGAGAGAGGACCCTTACACGCTGTAGCGATGCCATTACCTTTTTTTGCATTTGGATATCTTGACTCGTTTCATTGACCATTACGCAGGTTGTGTATTATGTCTCGTTTACAATTATTCAGACCCTTTTCATGACCGCTCTATTGGAAACCAGCTGACTTCTTCGTCCTGGTACCGCTAGTCTATCTTCCGATACCAATTCATCCAACCCCTGTCGGCTCACATGATGCTCAACCCAGTCCGCCGGTTTCGGATTCTCTGTACCGTTCCTTACGCCCGTGCCATAGCACTTTGCGCCTGTGGAGCTCTTCGGGCGCGTGATGGGAAGGTGGCATGATGGCGCCGCCGGACCTACGTGCGAATGGCGGCGTCACTGAACCCTTACGTGGGTTACTCCCTTGGTCGGCCCCTTCCCCTACGGGTGAAGATAGTGACGCTGGGTACAGACACATATTGATGAAATTGTTGATAATTTCTATGATACGTCGCAGAGGTCGCGCGCACGTCAGCCACATGCCCTGTGGCAGACCGTGATATCCGTGTCCGCTTCGGCAAGTTGTACGTTATTCTTAAGTCTGGGTCACTGATACGTACATGTAATGATCTCATTTACTGCGCACGGCTGCTGCGCAGTGTTAGTGGGAGGGGGACGGCGGATGGGTTTCAATTTACCCTTAGAGAGCCTTCCTTGTGCCATCCTCCTGGGATGTTCTTATCAGGGTTGGACCCCTTTCCATGCGTGCGTGTACCTATGCCGTTAGGCCAATTGGGTCCTCCTCCATGGCAAAGTCGGTGTAGTTAGAGGGCCCGGATCCTACTATGCATGCCACACGCCTGCCTGCTGACTCCCAGAAACTGAGTAGTTGCTCTTGGCCTCACCGCGTGCATCGGCTAATTGACTACTCCCGGTCCTAGTAGATTCCCTCATTAGGCGTACGGTCGAGACGCTGCCGCCGCCGGCGGTTGAAGCAGGCCGTCTACTAACTACTACCTGAACGAGGTGAAGCCTGAGGCGGTTCCAGAGGAATTGATCCATGATGCATGAATCTGGGTTTACTCAGTCGGTGATCTTTGCTGGGGGCCACCGCGAACGGTCACGGCACCATTCAGCCAGGCTCTGGGCTTGCTGTGCAACTTCGGGCGTCGGATTCACGGGCGTTGCTTCTAAACTTGAATTACACCTTTCGCACAGCTGCGAATCTTTTTTCCCGGTGTACTGGTATTTGTTTCTGTCTGAAAACGACTGGCATACACAAGCTGCTCTCCGCTTTGTAAATTAATGTACTGCACGTTGCGCGCTTGCACGCTTGACTCGGGACCCGCGGGCTTGACACCGGGGCAGGCTATACTTCATCGCAGGAATTTTTTACAATCTACTGTAATCAAATTCGATTGAAAAATCTTGCAATCGATTGGTCGAGTTTCGGGAATTTGAATTGCATTGCATTTCAGATTTCCTACTGAGTTGTACAGTCCAGCTGTCGTAAAGTGCACCATGGAGAAAAACCGGCCGGCTGAGGTCACAAGGAGGTTCCGAGTCCGAGTCATTTTGTTGCTTTTCCAGCGCGGCGAGGCGGACAAATTTGAACGGAGCATCAGAGCAACAGTTGTACTGCCAGTGCTAGTACAACAGTATGTGCTTATTCACCCGAATCACCCCACGAATTTTGACTCATACATCCAGCGCGCTCAAGACTTGGAGTTGTCAGTGTGAGAGGTAGATATCCATGGTTATGGTTCCACCGTGACTGCCAGTGACTGCGGCCGTCGTCGTGGTCGAATTCAATCGCGCGGCTTTGACAGTGATTGTTGGGCATCTTGATCGGCATAGCTACGTTCAAGAGGGGGCCTCAGATTTGCACGGGCCTCAGGTTTGGACGACAATAGATTTTTGTATCTCGCTCCGACTCAAGCCATTTGTCGCCATGGTATGATTTCAGGCTGTTGTTACGTGAACTTGAATCTGTTTGGCAACCCCTTGCTTTTATAAAGAGCTGTTAGCACTACATCGTTTCGAACAGTTTCGTCCTTGTACGTTCGATTATACTGGTAAGGTTTTCTTGACTGAGTAAGATTAATGCCTGTGCCATGCGCCATCGCATTTTTTGACGGCATTACGACCACAACGTGATCCTATATAAGGAAATCCTTTTTGTTGTTGGTCTTTTTTTTGTTTTGTTTTTGACCGTCTTCGGCGATGCGATCACGACCTCAATGCCCGGGTATCCTAATGCCAGTGCAAACCTGAGCGAGAGTTTGCTGGGGAAAGGTGGTCATCATGCCTGCTGGGACTGGCGTGTTTGCATGCCATGCCGTGGTGCGTTGAGGCTGAGGGCAGAACCTGCCACGATCTGCCGCCCTTGTGGTCATATTTGGCCGAAAACTCATGGATCAGGCACTTTTGATGAACAAAAGCTCATTGACATTGTTACCATGTCTGATCTCGCCCAGTCCACAGCAAGCACAGCATTTGGTATATAAAGAACTCGTAGCCGCCTGATCGAATGGCATCAACAAGTGATTCTCTCGCCTGCCACTCACTCGAACCATACTGTAACCTTTTGAGACCCACGTTACGAACATGGACTACACTGCGCAGTGGATCGACGATGTATCAGCGACAACCGTCAATGCCCGGCTAGTGGGCTGTTCGACGATGAGCCACCCGTATGACGTTGATGCCAAGGTTCCATCCTCGGTCTCGCCTAGACGTCCAAGACCGTCTCAGATTTCGATAAGGGACCTGACTCCTGATGGTAGTGAGTCCTCAGGCACGTTTAACGAGCCCGACTCCCGTCCCACCGATGAGGAAGGTGGCGACTTGGAGGCGTTGTCCCTTGAGACGGGTCCGGATGACCTCGATGACCCGTGGCCATACACGTTCCGAGTAAGCCAATCCGCGTTGATCCATCGTAGGAGGATGGACGCTGATCATTTTCTAGATGGGTGATAGTGTATGGATACGAACCGAAGGAGGAAACTGGTATCCGGGCAAAGTGTCCAGCAATAGTATCAAACGGGGGCAGACTCGGCAGGTATTGGTTTTTCATCAGGGACTGAATTAGCCTTGATACTGAATAGATGCCACTGCTTTACAGAAAGAGGGGTTGTTCTATCCCGTAATATTCAGAACTGGCACACGCATCAGGAAACATTTCGCACCGTTAAATGGGGAGATCAAACCGGATACGCTGCGAACACGTATATTACTTCGCCGTGCTGGGTGGTTGTAGCTAGCTGTACTGTATGTGTCGGATAATGTCAGTGATCGTTGCAATTGGTGGCCAGGCTTGCTTCTCTTTGGCACGTGCCCGCGTGCCCCCTTGTGTCCTCGGCCACCAACCCATTATCGCACTTCCCTATCTCTCCGCCATGACGAAGACTTATCTCATGACGGGGTTCGTCGAAAAGGTATACAAAATCAATCGTGTGCCTCGATTTCACATGAGCTGATCGTCACCGTCTTAAGATGCAATCCCAAGATCAGGACTTCAGGTATATCTACCCCTACTTTCTATGCAAACACACGTTCACTCGACCACCTTTCGTATAGATACATGGGACTGAGCGACCTGATGAAGGAGATCAAACAGGATCCCCAAGCTTTTCTTGGCGATGAATCAATAGAGCTTAGGGTCTTGGGGCAGGTGTTGCAGTTAGTTGAGGACAAGATCTCTGAAGTCAAGAACCAGGCCGTGAAGTGGTGAGCCATATCACGTCGAGTACTGATAGACGTGCTTGACCGCAGTCAAGCTTGGGACAGTTGATCAAAATCATTCGAGAGTCACAAATGGAGCTGGTCGTGGATAAGCTTACCGAATTTTCGTCAAGTACAGATGAAGAACTTCGTGACATCTCTGGTCTAGGTACCCAAGTCAGACTCCTTCGCTCGGATTTCTAGATGACACGAGTTGATAGCTCTCAAGACGATCACCGCCGGGCTTCCAACCGAAGGCACGATTGCCGTAAAGGCATGCGCCAAGCTGACTCCCAAGCTGTTGGCACAGCTTGCGACTGTAAGCTCGTCATTTGATTTCCGAGTAGAGAATCTGACAGCGTTTGTATGCAGCCCGGAATTCCTCCTGATACACTCATAGAAACACTTTCCATCCTGTCCATTTTAGTCACACATTTCCCTAGCTATGTCTCGAGCCTCTCTCTTGCACCTCCACCGATTCAAACCATCACTCCTTTGCTCACCCATGCGCGGCCCGCGGTGCGAAAGCGTGCAATCGTTACGCTTTCGCAATTTGTCCCTCTATCTGCCCCAGAGCTATCGGCGCATCTACTGTCGGCAGTGATCAACCCTAACTTGCAACTTTCCGCCCCCCTCGAGAAACAGAGGACGACTGTCAATCTTGTAGCCGCTATTGCCCGTACATCTCCGCAACGGCTTGCTTCTGGTCTAGGGACCATCGTTTCAGGCATTCTCCGTGTTGTCGACCAGGACGATGAAGAACTTCGGGAGGGTGCATTACAGGTAAATTTTTCATTGTACTCGACTTGTTCTTTGTGTTTACCCCTTTTAAGGCTCTGGAATCGATCGTGTTGAGAATGCCATCTGAAGTCGCCCCATTTTTAGGTACTATTATACAGGTTGGAACAAAATATATCAAGTTTGATCCTGTGAGTAAACGTGTCTCCCTCTCTGTATCGGGCTAAATGTTATCAAGAATTATGCCGGAGGCGGAGACGATGAAGATGAGGAGATGTTGGACGAAGATGACGATGTCGACGGGGACCTCGACGAGTAAGTTGATCGCTAAGTGTAATTTCTAACCCGTACTTAGACCATTTCAGGTGGTCTGACGAAGAGGACCAGTCATACAAAATTAGACGCTCTGCCACGAAACTTCTGTCCTCTATCATCGCAACGCGGCCAGAGTTGTTAGTCCCATTGTACAAAGAGGTGTCTCCGATCCTTATTTCCCGGTTCGGCGACCGGGAGGAGACTGTCCGCCTGGAGATCTGGGCAACCTACGTCACGCTTTTAACGCAAACTCGGTTGTATGGCGGAGGATCACAAACCAGGGATTCAGTCGGCGTGAAGCGGAAGCGGACACCAGACGGCACAGACACCGAGGAGACCTCCTACACCCTTTTGCAGTCTCAGGTACCCGCGTTGGCCAAAGCTCTTCTGAACCAGTTGAAGTCTCCTAGAACGCCCCCCGCGACTCTACAAGCGGGCTTTGGGCTTCTTTATACCCTACTGCAAGTGCTTCCGGGTTCACTCTCGAGCCAGGCTGGCTTGATTGCGTCGATATCAAAAGCCATTCTTTCGCAGCCTCCGTCGACCTCCAGTTCAACGCTGCATATTTCCTGCTTGCAATTCAACTCTTCCTTCTTTTCTACGCACCCCCCGCCGACATTCTCGAACTCGTTGCCCGTGTTGACGCCCGTTCTCCTCAAGACACTGGGTGAGAAGCACCCGCGTGTTGCGTCCGAGGCCTTTAAGGCATTTTCCTCCTTACTCGGAGCTCTCAAGCCCATAAGGGGCCAAGATTGGGTCGAATTCGTCTACGAAGAGGCAGTCACGCGTCTTGCAAACCATGCGACGGATGCGGAAGTGCGCTCTTGCGCAGAGGAGATCGTTGGAGATCTGTGGCTATGTGCTCCAGATACAGTACATGTCAAAGGCAAGGGTGGCCAAGAGTGGGAGCACGTATGTCGCTCATCAGGCCGCACGGATGGAGCAGTTAAAGTTGTTACTCGCGTTGCGCGTGAGGCCGACGTTACGGAAAAATGGATCAATGGTTGCGTAGAATGGGCAACCAAGCTGCTCACAAAGAGCGGAAGAACGGGGAAAGCGGACGTATTCGAGTGCTTGACCATTCTTCTGTCAAGGTCTGTCCTCTCTCAATTGGTGCAAATCCAGGTGTTATTGATCACTGATAATCATCGGCAGATATGACAATGGCGTGCCGGCCAACCTGTTACGCTCTCTGATACCTCAACTCAAGTCATACGTCTCGACTACAGATATTTCACTCCAGTCACAAGCCCTGTCACTTTTCGCGTTGCTCCTGCAGCTCTCGCCTAAGTCTACGTTCCCCGAGGTCGAGCGTGAAGTACTCGAAGATGTTTATAATATCGCTTACTCACCACACACTTCCGGAGCCGCGCTTGACTCCGTGCTGGCATTCTTCGGAGCACTCGTCGAGGCAGATTTCCAAATAGCTACGCACGTAGTGAGCTCGCTCACTCGAGGCACCCCGGAAAAGGCGAAGGAAGTATCGTATCCAAACGTTGCGAAATGCGTGGCGCAAGTTGTCAAGAGCTACCAAGCACTGGCAGCAGGCGTAATCGCGGAATTCTCAAAAACTCTCAAGGTCCGTCCACAAGTGGTGATGTTATTCCGTTTAACACCATTTACAGAAACGTTCGGATCCACGAGACCTCTCCATTGCTCTTCTGATTCTTGGGGAGATTGGTCGTTTCATGTGCGCCTTGACCCCACCAGACAGGCTAATGGTCACTCTAAATCTACTCGCAGCGATATGTCACCTCAACAGGAAGTCTTCAATGGTGCCATCGAGCTCTTCGCCTCAGATCAAGAAGACGTCAGAACAGCAGCGGCCTTCGCCGCAGGTCAGCCCTTCTTTCTCTCTCTTTCATCGCATAACCTCACTTCATCATTGCCAGGTAATATCGCGATAGGGAACCTTAATTTGTTCCTTCCTTTCATTGTTCACCTCGTCAAGCAGGACGACTCAAAACGGCTACTTGCACTCCACGCGTTAAAAGAGGTCGTAACGCACACGTCTACGAGTCATTTAGAGAATCTCGCCGAGACGCTTTGGGTTCCGCTCTTCGAAAACTCTGAGAGTGCGGACGAGAGCTCGCGCGGCGTCGCGGCCGCCTGTATCGGCAAACTCATCACCACTCACCCTGCGCGATATTTGCCACAGGTTCACGTATGCAGACCAGAATTCTTTTTATGTTGATACTGCTCACATGTGTTCAGGCACGCATCCGTGATCCGAATGCTGCTACTCGAATAACTGTGTTGTCTGCTATTAGATACACCTTTGCCGACTCATCTCCTGCCTTCGATGAAGTTTTGGCCCCATACATAATCGACTTTTTATCGCTGATGGAGGATGCAGAATTGGTAAGTAGAGTCATGCAGACAGCTATTTCCAACTAACGTTCTATTCATAGGGTGTGCGCCAGCTTGCTCTGAGTGTCCTGAACGCCGCAGCGCGTACGAAGCCCCATCTTCTGCGCGATCATCTACACACGCTACTGCCGGTATTGTATCGCGAGACGATTATTAAGCCCGAACTCGTCCGCACAGTTCAAATGGGCCCATGGCAGCACAAGGTCGATGATGGACTTGAGGCCCGAAAGACAGCCTACGAGACGCTCTACACCCTGGTCTGCCTTTCTATTTCATTGGGCCGTAATGATACACGCCTGCTAATTTCTGCGACAGTTAGACACGTCCTTGACGAAGCTTGACCTGAACGAACTGCTTACCCACGTCCTCGTTGGCCTTGCAGATGTTTCCGATGAGATCAAGGTCATCTGCCACATGATTCTCTTCCGTCTTGCGCCGCTTGCACCGACCGCCGTCGCGCAGCGCCTGGGCGAGGCCACACCGCTGCTCGAGGCCAGTATGAAAGGGCCGACGATTGGCAAGGACACGGTAAAGCAAGACCTGGAGCGCGCAGCCGAACTTCAACGAAGCACGCTCCGTGCAGTCGCGGCTCTGAGCAAGATCTCAGGCGCAGGTGCTGCTCCGAGGTTTGACGCATTGGTAGCGGAACTGAAGAAAAGTGAATGGCGTGATGAACTCAACGAACTTGTTGGCTCGTAGTCCCTGAGGTTGAGCTTGATCCATTGATGAATTGTGTTGATGCACGAATTTTGACTTTTTTTTGTCGCATGGTCCGGTGGCAATACTGTAGTTGTAATTTGTCTTTGTACTTTTGCACATTTTACGTACCTCTCTGAACGTCGAACAAAATGCCGTTATCTGCATGGTGGAAACCGGGCGTGCGCAGCGCGTCATCCTTGAGACCCTGATGACGGAATGGCAACGCTCGAGATGATTGAATGATGCACAATGATGCTATGAACGTGTTGGCCTCACACCCACATGATGTCTTGCAGGAGGGAGAGGGGAGAATATGACCTCGCTGGTTCGGCGTTACGTCAGTGCTCGAAAGTCTCGTTGTCCAAATTGTCTAAATGCATCGATGTTCTGTACTAATGAATGAACAAGGTTGGTTATGTCGTACATCAAGGTTCCCCATCAAACGCGTCAAAAAGCCGCATGTGAATGTGTTCCTTCTCACTTCCGAAACCCAAACAGGTGTTGCCAAAGAGCGTCAAACGCGCGCTTGCGCTCCTCAGCTGCGTGACCTTGCCCAAGCACAGATTTATTTTCCGTCGCACGTCTGGAGAGGTACGGCATCACCTGTGTATGAAAGCAAATGCGGCTTAAGGAAAATCGATCGCTGAGAGAGCAGGTGTCGCAGGCATGTCCGCACCTCGGAAAGAGCGCCGTATGGCACATACTTGATCACGAACGGTGCACGGGTCTTGACAGAGGTGGCGAGGCGATCAGTGAGCGAGTCGCCCATCCCTACATCGCGGGCACGCGGTATCAGCGTGTTTTTGGCGTCCCAAGTTACGAGATCTCATCCGGACGGACGTAACGTAACGTTACTCACCGTATAGCTGGGCAATGCAGACGCGCTCTGCGGCAAGATCATTCAGCTTCACCGTGCCGTCATCCTCGTGTGTGGCTAGGCCCACGTCAACGAGAATGTCGAGAACCTTCGCACAGCTATCTGGATTATGCGTGGCGAAAAGCACCCCTACCCTCGGCCCACGGCCATGCTCCGCGTTCGCGATGGCTCGCACCAACTCCACCGCGGCTGCGTCGAAGCATCGATCGGTATCGGCCTTGTTTCTGAAGACCGGTGGCCAAGATGCGTTACTCGTGGTGGTTGTGAGAGGGAACGAGGGAGAGTTGGGCTTGACTTCCTGTTCGTGGTAAGCTCCGCGGACGAGCTTGATTCCAAGCGCATAGTGGTTCGAGGCTGCGTCTCGGAGAGACTGGGCGAGATACTCGGGCGTCCTTAGAATTTGACCTTATTTGAAGTTCCGAGCTGGTCATGCAAGAGGGCTTACCGGCGGAGGTACGCTTGGCACGTCAAATAGACAACTGGAGGTGGAGCGGACCGCACCGAGCGAAAAAATATACGCGGTAACCAACGAGTCGGCGAAAAAGGGTCCTTGTTGAATCTACGCATCAGATCGAGGGAGATGGAGTCGATAGCCGGCTGCGAATGAAGACCATATCAATCGTAAAAGTATCCGAGGGGTAGAAGACAAGCTGAACGCACCTGAAACCAACTTTGTTCCGCGTCCAGAGTGACCCGTACACTCCGTTCTTGGGCGCGCGTGCAGATTTGGATGAGGTCCTCGTGTAGTTCCCGTAAATCAGCCAGGTCCTGCGTGTTAAGTGGTGACCCTGGCAGGGGTTCATTCAACTTGAGAATCGCGAGGTCATCTGTGCGTGGGCAACCGGGGTATAGTATAGCGTCCCGCGTGCGAAGGGAGGAAAGGTGTGCGGACAGACGTGCCAACGCGGCCGCATCGGGTAGGAGTGCGCTCTACCAAGTCTCGATAATATTTTACGTCGCTTCAAATAATCATCGATCAAGCTTACCACCTTGATAGCCACCCACGTTCTTCGGCCGGAACTTGGAGTTTCACGTGCTTGGGAGTCCTCAAACTCAGCTGCGACATCAATGGAACGGATCATCTCTTGCACGATACGCCTGTGCACGCGTTTATCCGGAGAGCGAGTTCCGCCCGCTGCTTCGTTCTCATCGGCTTCCACACTGTACACGAGCAGTGTGCCTTTGTTCTCTTCTCGTAGCCTGCGTATTAACGGTACGCAGGCGCGGGCGGTGTCACCGCCGACGAACTGCGTGCGGCGGTATGGTGTATGATCAAATTTTCCGTTTACTACGTCGGGAGCGTGTGAGAACGAACCTGTGTGAAGAATGTAGCCCGCACGAAGGCCTCGGTAAGCTGCCGTAGACCAGGTATGGACGTGCAGACAGCGAGGAAACCGGGCGAAGCGTCGACAAGTCCGGGGACGGAGCACATGGAATATACAACATACGATGTGAAGAGTTTGTGAAGGGGTGTAAGCGCCCGCTCCATCGAAGGCGGCGCGGCGTCAGCATGGAGCGAGTAAGCCCAGCCAGATATCAGAGTTACTGTGAGCGCTCCGCCACCTGCAGCTGAGATGCACAGGCCACGAGAGGTGCGTGCAGTAAAAGGTCCGAGCGCCGTATAGTATCGCCTTAAGTACGACGGTGTGACGAAAGCCCGCCGTTTGAACGATCGAACTAGCATGCGGAGGATTGGGAAAGAACTTGAAAGGGAGAGTGCGTACCGGTGGACAGAATTTAAATAGAAAAAATGGAACAAGATTACCGAAAGTAATAAATACTTAAGTCTTCTGAACATGCATACGTTACGTTAGCTGTATCACACGTCATGATCGCTTCGAGCATTCCTCGGGTACAGTAGGTGGACGCAGTTGTCCATGACATGATCAAGTTCCACCCGCCGGGGATGCATAGCCGATCGATCCTTTACGGCACTTTCATCCGTAGTTCCGGGCCCCGTGATAGCACCACGTGACCAACCGCCTACTAGTAGTCTCCTCTAACATTCATGCCAAAGCGAAGACAAGACGACGACGAAGTGGGCAGCGAAACAGAGACGGTTACTGACTTTCTTTTTTATCGAAATCATCCGCTGATTTTTGTTCAGTAGGGCCGTATCCAGGTCGACTTTGAGTTTTTCGACCCAAACCCTGACATAGACTTCATCGCCCTCAAGCGGCTGATCGCCCAGCTCTTCCACGCAGACGCGGATCTTTTGAAACCCCATGAACTTGCAGAGCTCATCCTATCTCAACCTCTTATCGGCACCACCGTAAAGGCTGACGGCAAGGAAAGCGATCCATATGCATTCCTTACCGTCGTCAACATGCACGTTCACAAGGTCTGGTCCTCTTTTATCTTTCCACTTTTTCCCGATCGAACACCCCAAATAACTGTTCTTCAGGACAATCCGTCGATTAAAGCTATCACAGAATACGTTCTCTCAAAGTCTGCGCCCGACCCAACGTTGCACAATACACTCCAGTCTATCCTGGCTCCCGATGCCGAGTCTCATGTCGGCTTCATATTTAGCGAGCGCCTCATTAATATGCCAATAGAGGTGGTTCCGCACATGTATCGTATGCTCGCGGACGAAATACAGTGGGCGTGCGACGATGGGGAACCCTACCATTTCAGTCACTTCCTCGTGCTATCACGAACATATATCCTGTCCGACGAAGAGGCAGAAGTCATGTTAACATCACCCCAACAAAAACGCCGAAAAGGCGCACCAGCACCGTCTGCTGCGGGAAGCGTGTCCTCGTTTCACCATGAGGACAGTTTCATACAGCAGGTAAGCAAGCCTCACTTTATCCACGCTTTTCCGCATGGCCTGAAGGAATCGAACCTTAATCGATCGAAAGCTCGCTTCAAATTCCTTCGATTACCCTCTTTCCAACGCGCTTCCCCGTGAAAATTTGTCTTTCGGGATTGAGCAGGGGGGTCGCCTCATACTTCTTCCTGTGCAGAAGCTCACCCAGCTTGTAACCAATCTCGCTGCTGCTTTCCCCCAGCCGTCTCTGTGATTTTTCAAAAAAAAATCTTACCCACGTTGTGGCATGTTACCGAGCGCATATTTTACTTTCGAACGATCTTGAATGAAAACGAATTCTGTACCACATCTGAGCTCTGTTACTTGCCACGAGATAGCCGCAATCGATGCCGGCAGCGTCAGCTTGTTGCATGCCAGAAGGGAAGCTCGCCGTTTGTTGACACCTTTTGAAATTTCATTGTAGGCAAATGCCAATAATTACCTTCCAAAGCTTCACCAACATCAGCCCCTCCCCCCTTCACTCGGACGACTCTGACTGCCTCTAGGATACGCCGCCTCTAAGCGGTCTCCGTCGGGGGTTTCAGATGCAGGCTATGTTTCTCATATCCCAATGATTCCATATTGGCCACTATTAGTGACATATGCTCGTACTGTTGGATTAGCTGATGGGGGAGATAAGTCAGGTACGCTGGAATGTTACCGAACCTCACAGTTGTCATCGCAATCACTGCCCTCCACTACTTCCATGACTCCCACGCGCCACCTTGATCTTTTCTCTCCCCTCCCCCCCTATTTCACACCAGATCGCTCATGATCTACACTCGCAGTCGCTACTCCAGATGAACCCAAACGGCTAATTTCTGCCAAGTCGGTGGATATAAACCACTGGCAGCTCCGACCATGGAACTGGTGAGTGTGTAATCACGTTTGCGCTTTCATAACATGAGGGGGGCGGTAGAGGAACCGCACGTGCACGTGCACAAAGTGATGTTTCTAGAGGAGGAAGAAAAAAATAGTACAGCTCCATGGAGGGAAGATCCGTCGATTCATCATTCCTGTTGATGTTAAAACTCAGCTAATGCGTGTCCTGGCCAGGACGCCCGAGGGGGGGCGGATGTCCACGGGTGGATGAAGGGTCCATATAGTACATGGGATGGTCATAACTTTCGTTGGAGGCTGGACCGCCGACATATTGTACTCGTGTTGTCCGCAGAACGCCAATAGCAGTGCTTCCGATCACCAGTCGCCTGGTGGTCATCAGATGGTCCATAGTCCAAAAATCAAAAAGCAATCAGCCATAAAGGCCGCAGCGCCCCCTTGGGGTGATCTGCACTCTGTCGAAACGGGGGTATAATCGGATTGAGCGCTGACCGTCGTGCTTTGGCCTTATTGCTACGCCCATGGTTTCTCATCTGCCGTAAAATCTATCGGGAGATGATTCGCCGGTGGAAACCGTGTTTAGCTAGCCATCGATCCAGTGATTGAGATTCTTGCATCACAAGACGTAGAACCTCGATAGAATGAGATCCCAGATTCTGCCCACAGGCGCCCCATCTGCCTCAAGTGCCGTTGAACCAAAGCAATCGACCGGAAATTACACGCTCACATATGGTAGATGCCATCTTCGAAGGGTTTCGATAATCCTGGATACAGGTCGCCTTAGTTTCCTTTGTAGAATTTATTTTCACGGTAGTCAGCTGTTTCGAAAATAGACGAGGGTTCAACTGCCTCACCGCCAGTTCTAAGCCACTTTGTTCCCGAAGGATGCCTTGCTTGTGCACTATCTATCGGGACTTGCTTTGGGCTTGGTCACGCTACTTGCAGTAGGCAATAATTCAAACATACCCGCCCACTAGTGTCACCAGGTCGCAGCCTCAAACGTGGAGATTATGTGATTAATGTAAGTCGGACCTGCGAACCACCCATATTCGTGCTAGAAAGGATCATGTGAGGAGCGTTGTCAATACAGGAGTGCGGAGCGGCGGAAACAAGTCTTACCCTTACCAGAAGGCCGTCGTCTGCTTTTAGTAGGAACAATACATTCAAGTTGATTGCCCTCAGGCTTGCGCTGACACGCCCCGGATCAAACGGCCTTTCACAACCACGCTATGGTTCGAGATGATAAGGTTCCGTAGTACTACCGTCCCTTTATAAGAAGTAGAGCCTTGAATCAGCAGGTCGGAGCCATCGCACCAAGTTTGGGAACCGCAAACCTAGAACCACTGATAACGCCGCGTCCAACTTCTCTAAACCGCAATAGGACGAAGGGAAGTTGGTAGATGGATCTACGACTCCGAGGAAAGCCATCGTGTTGGGCAGGAGAGACCTCTAGAAGAATGAGAAAACGCGGATCTACAAACAAGCAAGCAAGATGCCACGTACAGCCATGCCGTTTGACATCCTTGAATAAATCAGAACGATACGGCCACTTTGGACATGAACCCTGGTACCTTTTTAGACGACTCATTCGAGGACAAAGGGGGAAAAGTTGTTCACCGACTCGAATGTTTCAGCGTTAACGCCGCCAAAGCAGGCAGGCTCGAGGGCATGGGAGGAAGAGGAGAGAACCAGATTTTCTCGATTGTCCAGTCAGTAGACCTAGTGCTGATATTGACTCGGACTCAGTGAGCGTTCCCGCGCGGCCCTGGATGGATGACGATCGATAATTAGACAGGCCCGGGCCCTGACACGGCAACCTCGTTCCTTACGCACGTCTGACTCCTTCGCACTCCTTCAAGGCTTTGAGACAACTCACATCGCAACATCCAGTTGGGCCACTCGTCATCCATGTCATCTTGCGTGCTCTACGGACTGTCCACACCTGGGAAATCGCGCTCGCTGAGCCCGGAACTTGGCCAACGGTCCAACGATCATAACACGATGTAAAATCGTACTCGACCAGTTCCGAGGTTGGACACGCATACCTCATCGCCTCCACCCTTTTCAGCCCTGAAACAGGCAGTTTTGCGCCTATGACTCGACCCACTGGATGGTTAGAGTAGTATATCCCTTTTCGACTTTTGGACAACGAATCCGCTCTAGGATCTGGTTGCCGTAACTTTTCGTGGCCGTTACGGTAGGACGCCAGTACTCTCGGTTGCTTTTGGTTTAGTCCCTCGCTTAGTAGTTCATTTTCACCCTCTTCCTCAACATGACCTTTGTCTGGGCCGCCGGTGGATACACCATCCGGACGCATCGACTGGTACTGTATTGTCGCAGATTTGCCTCGTGAGGTCCATATTTTACTTAAGTTTCACTTGACAAGGCGCAACAACGTATGGCGCCCAGGGTTTGTGATCGAAAAGAAAAGAGGATATGAGGCGTATACTCTCTATTTCTGTGTAAAATATTTCTCTGCCATACTTGGAATATTTTGGTAATCTCTGCGCTAACCCGAGAGCTCCGAGGATATAAGAACAGCTTGATATCCAGGCATACTCCAACAGAATGCATCATTCGAGCCACGCACAAGCACCACCTCCTGGACAGGACTCGTTCTCTTCCGGCTCGGGAGAGGTAAACAGCGCCGTCAACGACGTACCTCTTTCCAGACTCGACTTCCAAGTAAGGGCCCATCCAGCCGCGCAATACGTCTGCTTACCTTCTTTCAAGGGGGGACAATATGATTTCTTCCAACAAAGCCCTCAATTCTTCAGCACTCCACACGCCCTGGTGTCTCAGATCGTAAGTATCCAAATTGGATACCTTCTAAGCTCGCGGTCCGTGGTTCAGAGGCTGATTATTTTTTTATAGCAGAGTGCCTTTCCGCACCCACTGGGGACCCCCGTACTCCCCGGAAATCCCAGCCAGGTTTATGGGGGCACCCAATCACGAGAGACTGCCCCCAACAATGTCACGGGTACTAATTTCTGGGAGAGCGACGGCCAACCTCCCATTCCTTACGAGCAGCCGAAACAGGTAATTCTTCCTCTCGCTAGTTTGACGGAGGATCTTTCCCCTCACCATATCCCTCCACGCCACAGGTGAGCTACTACAGCGAGAAGATAGAAGAAACGGGCGTCAACGTCGCTGGTAACTCGCCGACTGCTTTCAAGGTCCCACCTCCCCCTCCGGGCGTGCGTTCTACGCCAAACGAACAAGGCATATTCGACTATGTCTGGAAGCTGGACAATGTTGACATTGAGAACGAGAGCGGTGGGGACCTCCGCGTGATCCTATACCTCAAGAAGGTTCGGTCTCAGGCTGCTTGAAGATTCCAAGACGGAGGGAGTGGTGAGGGCACGTAACATTACATCACCCTTGCACAGAAATGTTGTAACATGCGTTCGTTCATGAATGGGAGTTCTCGGTTAGTTCAAAAGGGTTGCTTGATTTGAGTGCCTAAACCCGGTTCATCACATACGAGGTGCATTCGTATACGCCAGTGCAGTGAGAGTCGGCGTGTTGTTTGCTGTGATGATTGTCGTTACGCCCACTAATCACTGCCCCCCTGCTCACTGGCAGAAAGGGGGAATAACTATACGGGACTAAAAACGGGCTCCCAAGTATCAGCAGTACCAGGACTGGTTTGACAATATCGCCGCATTGCATAACGCCGCGAACCAAAGTAGCGCCACGAAATCCTCCGCTCTCCACATCAGTTGACGCCGGCGGCGCGGAGCTCGCTATAGCGACCACATGTCATACAGTAGTGGACGTGTATGGTCTATACCTCCGGTGTTTATCCGCAAACGACTGTGATAATAGCCCTGATAACCTGCTTTCGGTGAAGCCGAATCAGACTCCGACGGCAGCTGATGAGATGCATGCTATGCGTATGCAGCCAGAATCGAAAGAAATGGTAAGACGATAACAAGATTGGCAAAAGAAAAACAAGGCATCTCCTTTCCTGGTACACCTACATTGGCCCATGCACGACCGTTCACCTGGCGCCAAGTCCCATCTTCAATAACGCTCCGACGATGTCTACATCGTCCCAACGTGTGCCCGGCGTACCCTCGGCGGAAACTTTCTTGGCCTGTATGTATAATAGTGTGTTACGGAAATGCCGGGTGATCATGTCGGGTGACTGAACACCTTCCAGCAGGCCTGGGGGCGCGCGTTGAGAAGGATGCACATCAGGTGTATTGATGTTGTCGATTGATGCTGTAATGAGTTCCACGAGGGAGTTGACAAACTTGGGCATCACCTGAGAACAAGGGCGTCAGCACGAGCGGCGAGAAGTTCGAGCACCGCGTACGTACCGCTGTCGCACCACGATCTAGGTAGAGTAGATATTGATCGAGTGTGTCGACGTATAGCTGAACTGTAACGATCTCTTCCGTCGCAGAATTGGCAATACGAAGTGACTTTTGAAGGCACTCGAGGACACGCTTGCTGTCTTGATGTGGGTACTGTAAGATCCGTAAGCTGGCTGTACGCCTCAAGGGCCGGCTGTCTCACCGCTTTTGGTGCGTCCGCACCATCCTCCCCGTCCTTTGCTTGAGGCAGTGTCGAAGGCTTCTCAGGCCCTGCTGGGGTACTCAAATCCGCGCTTTCTGGAGCAGACGTAGACGCCTCTTGCCACCACATGTGGCTTGCTAAATGCACCGCACTGGCTTGATGTGGTTTCTTTAGCAGCTTTGCACCATGAAGGGCCGCTTTCGTGATAAGGGTGTCATAATTGTCGACACCAAACACCCGAGCTCCTTGCAATGTGCCAATCACGAGCGTGATCGCCTGCAACTGGGCGCGGGACTCGGAAATACCCTCCTCATAAACAGTAAATGCCTCAACGTATAGGTCGTACGCGAGATCCTCGAAACCACACTCATCGGCGATCTGAGCCGCAAGGAGGAAGAGCCGAAGCGCGATGGTTGGGGCGTCGACTTGAGTGGCGAGGATCGAGGTGAGCTGGCGAGCAAATTTGAGAATCGCTTCGACTTTCGAGGCCCAGTCATCTTCGAGGTGTTCACGATTCTTGTATCTACGGCAGAGCTTAATCGCAGACGTGATGACGGCGGGAAAGGTGAAACGCATGCGGTCTCCACCAGCCTCGAGGTGCCGTCGCGCACTTTGTAGGATCTTGACATACACGTTAGAGTTCGACTACCTCAGTGGACGACCGAATTTCTCACCTCAAATTGGGTGCCCAATGATTCGGATCGGAATAAGTGCACCATCCTTGCGATCCACCCCTGTTCCTCCGCCACATCCTCCCTTTCGCTTCCGCCAAACGTCCCACGGCGTCCCCCGGTGCCTGGAGGTAAGGGTGCGGCGTCAGGCTGCTCGCGGATCAAAACTTGACATAATTCGAGAATGCCGTGCACGTCTTCAGGATCCTCAACCACGGTTTCGTTTTTGAGGACACTGGAGACTATTGCGTGGGCGAGCATGCGACGCGTGCCGTAGGGCTGTGCCGAAAGAAGAGGTACATAGTTGGGCAGTGCAAGGAGGGTGAGAACGGATTGATATGAATTGATTGGTGCGAGAAGGAGACTGGCGAGGTGAGACGTTGTTTGTTGGCTGTGAAGATCCGGGCTGTGGGAACCGGTGGGCTGTCTGTTAATTTAACCATAGCAGAATCTTGTTGTTTACAAACCTGTCCGCGAATTCCTTGACCTTATCACGACCGAAACCAAGAACCTTATCCACATACTCGAGGCGATCGGGGTAACAGCTGAGCGATAGGTTGGTCAGCGACACAAGTAACGCGGTGACATCTTGAATCGACAAGTCGGGTCGAGCCTGTGGTGCGTGAGAAGCGGCATATGGGGTTACAGGAACCAGCCATACTTTGATAAGCTCGACCACCTGCTCCCAGAACACCTCAAATAGTTTGACATTTTCTGGAATGCCTCGGAACTTGCGCACAGGCTCGCCATCCTTTTCCTTCCCCTTATCTACCTTCTCACCTTCCGCATCGCCGGTAGATCCCTGCTTCTCGGTAGGTACCGGTGAGGTGGGGTTTGTCGGTTCGCCCCACCCGGCTTCGTTCTTGAACTCGTGTGCTGGGCCGGTGGCGCCAATTGCCCGCGCCCGCGCCCGCTGGGCCTTGACACGTTCGGCAAGTCGCCGCGCAGCAGCTTCCTCTTGCCGTTTCACCTCTTCAGCGTCCTCATTTTCTGCCTCACGTGCAGCATATGCGGCCAAACGGTCAATGAGTGCGATGACTATTTGTTTGATGTTGACTTTGGTTTGCAGTTGTGCAGTTGCAGAGAGGAATGGACCAAGGGTGTGGAGGTGAAATTCATCCGTGAAGACCTTCGCGGGTCTCTGGTTGGTAGAATCGGATGGAGATGGGAGAGAAAACAGACCTGGATTACGACTTCCATGAGGTATTCTTGGGCAATAACATCCTTACACTGGACAACCTGCTCAAGAATGGCGGGAAGGATGCCATTTCGGTAGAGATCCAGATCGACGCCATCTAGCTGAGAAAGTCGAACGAGATTTGTGCCGACCAAAATGCGAAGGTCTTTGCGCTCAGCCTCGCGCTTCTCGCGGTCGCGCGAGTGACCCTGATGCTGAAGTCGCACCCAGAGCTTATTCATTTCGATGAAATTGGTGAGCTCAAAGCTAATTGAATCTTGCAAATTCCCAGCAGGCCTGTGACGCAGGTTTGTAAGGAGCCAAGTCAAGGCCGAGCAGAGGGAGCAAGAAAATACCCGGTATCTGAACCAATTGGCAAGTGGTCACGCGTCTGGCCGCTCAGGTAGTGCCGAAGAAAGAGACCACGGATGGGATGGAGTACGCCGCGTGACATTTCCATCATGTCCTTCATGATCTCTTTCGCGGGTGCTTCGGTGACGGACATGTAGACCGAGCCAACTGTAATCATAAGGTATAGCCGGGGAACAATGTTCCCTGCGTATTGGACGAGCTCATATAGATCAGCGAGGTGGTGGCGACCTGCGGTATGGGCGTCGTAGAGGTAATTGGAGAGATGGCGAAGAGCATCGAACACTGCCATGTCTACAGCCATGTGAATGTGCTATCCAATATTGTTGAACATGGGACAACTGACAAAGTTCGTAGTACTGCTTCGGGGAGAGGGAGGATGTCCGCAATTCAGCGAGCATCAGGCTTGCGCTCTTGAGCGCGTCCATAAGCAAGTCTAACTCCTGCCGAATAGTCAGCAATCATCGCTGCGCGGTCGCTCGAGCGGAAGTGTTAATGGTGCCGATCGGAAGACATACGAGGTGTCTTTTCATCTGCTGAACCTGTATTTTGACTGTGCTGAGGGCTTCACCCAAAAGCTTTGTCTCCTCCGTGGCCATTTCGGCAATGAGTACGAGAAGAAAGATCAGGCGACGGAGGATGCAAGTCGAGGAATCGAGGGCACGCTCGCCGGGATGACGATGAGTTTCCCAATACGCTGTTTGGCCTAGTTTGGACGCTGGCCTCTTCTGCGCATGCGCCCTTGCACCAAACAAATTGCACGTTACATGACGCTCACAACCCAAAGATGATATTGTGAGCACATCCATAGCTTTTTTGAACGCTTCCGGGAGCCGTTTGCTAGACATCCTTAATCGTAATAGGCACTACCATGGCTGCCCCTCATGTGTCATCGCGTCATCCTTCAATCAACGTCGGTCATTTTCTGGGATTTCCCAACTGTCTCTGAATACCCTTTGGAACATTTACCTCACGAAGGACTGCACCATGGCTCTCGAACATGTTAGGATGATTCCTAAGGAAAACCTTCATAGTTGGTACCTTGACGAGATTATTGACTTACTCTACTAATCGCAGGACAGAATGCGATCGTTGTTCCTTGGAGTGACTAGAAAGCAGTGATGTGCATGCGAGTGCACGATACCTATATAGGACAAAGAGACACCGCCAAACCGTGCCGTACGTTCTGACCTTGAACGACGTCTTTGGCCTCTAAACTACTCAGTTTCCATCTCTTCACATTTCTTCCTGTACTGATTGACCCACATGTAACAGTTGATACTGGAGGAATCATACGCACTCCGCTCGACTCACCGCAACGTTGTGCCAGAGAACATACTGAGTCAGTTAAAAGTTGAGTGACCGTGTCGACGAGGACGTAAGCATCCCATTTGGGTTCACAAATCGCGCGTGCGGGATTTTGGATTTTCGTGCGCCAGAGATCCTTACCGATTGTCGTAATGTATGGGCCAGAGTTCTGGGCTATGGGCATTGTGATCTTCGTCACGATTATAGGATGGGCTAAACTTTCCTCATTCACACCCCACGTGCCGTGTTGACAGGATGGTTTTTGGTTTCCGTTTCTGCCAGGTCCGAGGGTACCATGATCTCGGGCATGCATCCCGAGCCGCTTAAGTTCAGAAAAAAAAACAAATACTGTGAACAACGTCACCGTCGACTTGCCTCACAGGAATCCGAGGTTGTGGCGCGCTGCAAGTGACATAGAGGCCCGGCTTTTCTTTGCCGAGATGCCATCTTGTCTACATTTCGAGGCGTACACCGTATGCCACGAGACAGAACCATTTTGCGCGTTACGCCCATTTTTTTCAAGTGCAATTGCCCCCGTCGCATTCTTTTCGGCGGTACCGCAAACCGGACAGTGAAATAATCTTTCTCACGGCGTGGTCGTGTCCGTTGACCATCGATATCAAGGCCAACGCCTATTTCAAGGCCGAGTAGGATTTCAAGCACGGCGCTGGTCACGAGGGGGGACCTCGAACGGCTGACAGCATCGCCCCTGCTGGAGGCAAGCGTCATTCGCAGTTGCTGCTAACCAGATGGGGTTATTGTCGTGCGACGGAGAAAGTCAAAGGGTTGATACGTGGGCCGTGGCGCACTCGGAAGGTCACTGAAGCTTGACTCAGTGACTCGAGTCTTCGATGACTCTGGCTCCGGCTTCAGGCCTTCCTCCCTCATATCGTCTGAGGTCGGTCACCTGTCAGCGGAAGGAATGCTAACCCTTTCGTCACTGTAGACGTGGTTTGGATACTCATTGTAGGTGCTTCGTTCAGAAGAATTTCAAGTTAATTTTTTTTTTTTTTTTTCGGACCAAATTTTGGTGGTTATGAACACGTACAGCGACGACGTTTCGTCTTGCTAATATAAATGCCATGGTAGACTACCATGTAAATATCAGTCTTTATTCCCGTAGCACTATGCATAAGCATATTCTCCCATGGACTGTGGGTATAGGATCTACACTTTCGTAGTATACCGTGTATACGGACCAGCGTAGCTGGTCCGCCGCGCCTCGGACCGTGAAGGTAGCGTGGCGGATGGTGACGTTCCGCGCTATAAAACATCGATTTGGTATCACAACAAGCGATTATAATGTCAAGCCGCACGAATCTTATGATACGAATGACGATATAGATGGCTTCATTGAACTGCCTGCAGCATTCACTGAAGCTACTGAAGAGCCAAGACGCGTGCGTTCATGACGTGGCTCCGAGTCCGAGTCTTTTGGGGATAATTTTGCCTCTTCTATTAAGACGTTCGGGGCTATGGTTAACACGCAACAACATATACAGCCGGCAGAACACACACACACGAACGGTAAGTTGACTTCAACTATTACTGCACCAGATAGTGATAACGATGGCCACATCCCCAGGGTTGCTAGCGGGGAACCAGTGGGTCCAAGCTGCTTTAGTTAGGACTCAATCGTCGTGTCAAAATGTCCATGCAACCGTGACACGCGCTTCAAGTTGCAGATCAGACTGAGGACACAAACTTGCTCACAGAACGATCGAGCGACCAGAGCCACAAAAGGACAAGATTTGGCGGTGATTACACCGATTTTGAATCCCGACCGGTCCTTTCGGTGCTTGTCGTAATGCATGGGGAAGCGCTGCTGGTGAAGTTGGGGGATAGCTGGTCGACTCGATAATGCGGGAGAAAATACATCAGCCAATTGTATCACTCGGAAGTCAGTCCCTTATGTTTTGTATACTGTGAGAACTCTGCTAAGTCACCCGTCAAGCGCGCGAGCTCCAAAAAAGGGATCAGCGCATCAAAACTACGAATGACAACAAACAGTAGAATAGCAGCCAAAGTAATGCCCACCCCATCTCTTACGCGTCCAACATTACAGCTCAATCAAAAGCGCCTCTTTCTTCGGCTGCTCGACAGCCGACGATACACTGTCATAGGAGCCGTATGGGATGCTTGGCGGTGCTGTTGGGACCGTGGGGAAATTCGGAAGAACAGGGGCGGGGGCAGGAGCAGAAGCAGGAGGATATCGTTGTTGCGGGGATAGGGGCGAAACATGTGTCACGTGCGCGACGGTGTTGTGTCGTGACAAAGGCTGCTGTGGCTGCGACGGTTGCGGCAGTGACTGCTGGCGACGATGCATGGACAGGGTTGACGATATATTGTGATGAACGGATGGAGGTTGCGCAGCAACGGGTGTGGGCTGCTGTGGAGGAGTAATCATATTCGTGGGGGCACGCACTGGCGGGCGAGATTGCTGGATCGATACCGACTGAATTGGGTGTGCGTACTGATATTGGTGAGAGGCCGAAGATTGCGGAGTAGGGCTCGAATGGTATTGTGGGCTCACTTGAGATGCGGTGGCGATGGGAGGGGGGCTAGCAATGGAGGATATGTAGGAGGATTGAGTCCAGGTTTGTGGAGGCGAGTGTGATGGCGGTGCGTAGGATGGACCAGCGCCAGTGGCAGGTTGGTAGGCTTGCGGAGATGTATAGCTGGAAGAGGGCTGATGCCATGGTTCGATCATAGGAGTATTCGTGGGTTGAGTGGAAGTCGGGGATTGCACAGAGTTCCATTGACTGAGAGGTTGGGCGGGAGGCGTTGCAGGTCGCTGCCGCCACGTTGGGCGCGAAACCTGCTGTGTCAAGATGTGATCATATAATTTCACCGCCTGAGCGAGCTTGTTATTCATCTCGGTGAGAAGCTCTGATGAGATCGCACTCAAATCAAAGGGGGCCAAGGCATGGGAACACGGGTAGGCGTACCTTCTTTGCGGCCCGTGTCATCTAAACTCATTGCAAGCTTCGGTCTCAGACCATTTGCATTGTCAAAGAGCTGCGTTACAGCCGGAAACCGTGACAGATCACGACCGCCTTGTGCTTGCACTTGCTCGATCGTCTGACTAAACGTCATAATCGTGTCGGATTCCAAGGGTGCGAGGTCGTAATTCGGAAGAGCTGGTACAGAAGGGTGCGTGGGTGTAGTAGCAGGGAAATATGAGCCCGAGGAGAGAGAAGGCGCCTCGGCTCTGGGAGTCTCGAGGCCAGTTGGAGCACTCGGCTTTGGGGCGTTAGCCTCACTAAGACTGGCTTCAATAGCAGCCTTGAGATCAGGATCATCCTCTTCATCAGTCCCAATCGAAGGTCGTGAAGCGTGCTCGACCAGTGGAGGCTCAGATCGTTTCCAAGAATCGGGTTGGTACGGAACATAACCCGGACGCCTATGTTGACCCTGTCCATTTACTTCTTCCAGTGATAATTGTATTGCACGTTGAAGGTCTGCATCTGCAAGGTCACGCGAAGAGCGATGTTCAACGTGAGGTGGGCCGTGAGAGGATCGGCGATGTCTGCTATTCAGAGTTGTAGAGGCATGAGCCAGTTGCCGAACTTAACAATGGACGCTTACATCTTGTCCTTGTGCCGCGTAAGGTCCTTATGACATGAGTCGCAGACTCGCACTTCCTGTGTGATACCGAAATGAGGAAGAGGGAGGGACTTGGAAGAGCATTTCTGATCGAATACGCGTCCGCAATTGCGACAGTGGTGCTTGCGATTGGTGAATGAAAACGGATCTCGACAACGAAGACAAACATCCGAGTCTATCCACTCCGGAGCGGTTTGTGTATCGACAAGAGCAGAGCCTGCGATGGCAAGATCCTCCGGAGGAAAATTAAACCCTAAAAAGATCGTTGCAAAGGATACATGCCCACAACTTCGCATAGATCTTACCTTCCGCCTTCAACGTTTTATACACCTGCTCGACATAGCCGAGATTGTACTTCCCTTTGAACGACATTGCCCAGGTCTGTACGTAACGAAGCATCTTGTTCTTGACATCACGGTTCAGCGTGGGCGTTTTCAGTATCGAAACAAGGTTATCCATGAATTCTCTCGAGGCTATCTCCACTAGAAAATGGTCTCCTCCGTTCTTGATGCATACATCAGTCAGCTAGACATGGAAAATGTAAGAAATGATTCCAAAGATCTGGAGGTCGCTTACACTCAGCGACAAGAGCTGCACGTTTGGGTTCTTATGGTTCAATCTACGTTTCAATGCACGCATAGCATCCTTCGGCTGGGCACTCTTCGACCGTATTTGATCGCATATTTCGAGATTGAGAGCAATATCTTCTGAACCAGCTGGAAGGAGCTCGGACGTGGCCTTGTCTATAATTGACCGTCACGCACCAATCAGATGAAACATACAAGGAAGGCCTCACCAATAGCATCATCAAGTTGGGTGGTTCCCCAAAGCCAACTACTCAATGTCGACATGGTTGATGAGAAGGGAGGAAGTTACTCGTACAAGTTGTTCGGGCGTGTGACCAGGAGAAAGGATGACGATGACAGAGAGCAGTAGTTTACACTCCGACTCCGTTAGGTAATCAGACCCAAATCAGGGATCATACGGGATCATGCGGCGTCAACCACAAAACACACTGTTCAACAGGTACCTTCCAGCGCGGGTAGTGACAGTACTAATACCATTGCAGGATTTGCCTGGCACCATGGCCTTTGATTGCGGTTCCAAGATGATCATCACGTCCACGCCTAGGTGTCACAAGTGAGCGCTGTAAACGTTTATCACGTGATGCATGACAAAATCAAAGATGTGTAGGGCATCCTTGGGTACGGGACGGGTACAAGTACAGACTCTACTAGCATTGAGCGCAGTTATTCTATACCGTGTTTTTAGGGTGATCAGGGTTGTGTGACTCGCGGGCGGTGAGTTTGTTATTTAGTCAGCTTGCGCATGCTCCGGTCATGTGTCACATCCCGCGGGTCTAGGGGAGATGCCAGAGCGACTGTACCAGGTACATTTCAGACATCAGAGTCATACAGTATCCTTGACTTAAAGGACGTGGACCGACACTATATAAGTTATTAAACTAGTGCAAGGCGACTCATGAGGGCGGCACCGGTTTGTGTGGAATGAGTTCGGGCGGAGTTTCAAGCATCCCTGTCACCACTGGTTGTCCTCGAACAACCACCTCGCCGTCGTTAGTGTCGGTCCAATACTTCTTCTACCCTCGTTCTTTCACCCTCGGAGCACAGAACGGTACAAACGCGCCGTGTGCCTTTCGCCAACAGGACCTCTCCCGCCACTTCTGCAGTGACACACAGGACAGCCCGGTTGCCCTGTGTCCTCTCGCCGTCCTCAAAAACCACGTAAAAAGTTCCAGGATCTGAACTCTGCGTCCCATTAGATTCATTGCACCCTCCAATAACTCACGCTCTTGTCCCCGACCTTTATCCCCATCCTAATTTCTCTATAACCTTGCTATACTGTAGTCCCCGTAACGCTCATTCACACCCACCTCCTGTCTCTTAGCCATGCTAGGTCATCAATTTGCACACTCCTCAGCCCCAATTCGTAAAATTAAGGAGGTTCAGTTCGGTATCCTCTCTCCGGAGGAAATCGTAAGCAATTCTGCTTTATGAGGGTTTCGCTAAAATTTTCGGCGCTTCTGCAGAAGGCGTACTCCGTCGTCAAAGTCGAGCATCCAGAAGTCATGGATGAGACTGGTCATAGGCCTAAGCTTGGCGGTTTGATGGACCCTCGTATGGGTACGATTGACCGAAACTTCAAATGTCAGACTTGTGGAGAATCAATGTCGGAGTGCCCGGGACATTTCGGTCACATTGAACTGGCGAGACCGATATTCCATCCAGGTGCGTGGCATGTGATCGTGCCTTTCTGTGATTTCAATTCTCGTGCGTAGGGTTTATCGTTAAAGTGAAGAAGATCCTGGAGAGTATATGTGTAAATTGTGGAAAGCTGAAAGCTGATATCGTGAGTGGCGACTTCTTTGCTTCTACTTGCTTCGCACCCCACCACCCAAATTTTCTGGGGGCTCTCTCCACCCATGGTGGGGAACCCCAAGCCCACACTGCGTTCGTTCCTCGACAATCGTGGCGTTCTTCCACCCGTAGCGCGGCTAACGCGCGTTTTCGATCGCTTGATCGCCGCGTTGGCCCTTCACCGCTCGGCCTGGTTGGACACGCAGTCGTGTGGTGAAATGGGGGCTGAGCAAGGAGTGCAAACGTGCCCACATACAGTGGCTCATCCTTCGATACGCCGCTGTTGTGCTGGACTGCTGGGCGGCCCTCACTGTGACGCAGTTGAGCGGTACGAGCCAAGCTTGCCACTTGATCGCTCTTCATATTGTATATGGCACTTTTGTGGTGTTCTAGGGTGTTCCCTTGCCCCGTCTGCATTCAGGCTAACCTTCTTATTTCTATCTCCGATGTCTTAATGTGTGCTGTAAGTCGGACCCCAACTTCGCCGATAAGATCCGACATGTTCGGGATTTGAAGCCCCGGATGGCCATCGTTTGGAACCATTGCAAAAGTAAGATGGTCTGTGAGGCCGACGAGCAGAGGGATGAGGGTGATCTCGACGGTGATGAGCCTAAAAAGGGCCATGGAGGGTGCGGCCACCTTCAACCCCTGATCCGCAAAGAGGGCTTGAAGTTGTTTTTGCAATACAAGAAGCCCAAGGATGAGGATGAGGTTTGCGATAGATGAACCATATTGCATTGTACGCTGACAGGCTTTCCAGGATATCAAAACTGTTCATCAAGATAAACGGTTGTTCACGCCGTCGGAAGTATATACCACCTTGATGAAGATATCTGATTCCGACTTACATCTCCTTGGGCTTTCCGACGAATATGCCCGTCCGGAGTGGATGATTTTGACCGTTCTTCCGGTCCCACCCCCCCCTGTCCGGCCAAGTATCGCAGTAGACGGCGGTACGATGCGAAGCGAGGACGATCTCACCTACAAGCTCGGTGAGATCATCAAGGCTTCTACCAATGTACGGAAGAGCGAGCAAGAGGGCTCCCCTGCTCATATTGTGACGGAGTACGAGCAACTTCTCCAGGTGTGTGCGGTTGTATGTTCCTTTGCCAATCTTTGACTGAACGTTGTCTAGTTTCACGTGGCCACGTACATGGACAATGACATTGCGGGCATCCCTCAAGCACTGCAAAAGTCTGGCCGCCCGGTGAAAGCTATTCGCGCTCGCTTAAAGGGCAAGGAAGGTCGCCTCCGTGGCAATCTAATGGGGAAGCGTGTCGATTTTTCGGCTCGGACAGTCATCACGGGTGATCCAAATCTAGAGTTGGACGAAGTCGGTGTGCCGAAGTCGATTGCGATGACTTTAACATACCCTGAGCGGGGTAAGTATTGGCTATATGTGCCCTTCTCTGGCCCGCTGATAGACATTATCCTAGTGACACCGTACAACATCTCATACCTTCAGGAACTCGTTCGAAGGGGTCCAAATGCTTATCCTGGTGCACGTTACGTGGTCCGAGACACTGGCGACCGAATCGATCTTCGCCGAAACAAACAAGCGGACGCGTTTCTGCAATATGGATGGATCGTGGAACGCCACCTTAAGGATGGCGAGTGAGTACAATACTTTGTCTGTATGATTCGCGATTACTCATTTGTTCCAGCTTTGTTTTATTCAATCGCCAACCATCATTGCATAAAATGAGTATGATGAGCCATCGGGTGCGCTTAATGCCTTACTCCAGTACGTTCACGGTATCGACATCCCACACAATCATCTAATCTATTTTTTCTCTCCCCTAGCTTTTCGCTTGAACTTATCCGTGTAGGTGTGGTTTAAAGCATGTGTCCCTTCCCTAGTAAACCTTCTCTTAGCACTCCGCCGTACAATGCGGACTTTGATGGCGATGAAATGAACTTGCAGTATGTCCTCACACATGCAAGGCAGTCACGATTTTGACATCTTTTTTTATCAGTGTTCCCCAAAGCGAGGAGACCCGTGCAGAGCTGAGCCAAATTGCTTGGGTACCGAGACAAGTGAGTACTCTGATGCTTTCCCTACTTGATCATCGCTAATCCACGCAATAGATTATTTCCCCACAAGCTAATAAACCAGTTATGGGGATCGTACAAGACACTCTCTGCGGTATCCGCAAGTTTACCTTGCGAGACTGCTTCTTGGACTGGAATCAAGTACAAAACGTCATGCTCTGGGTACCGGACTGGGACGGAACTGTGCCGACCCCCGCCATCATTAAGCCAAAGCCGCTTTGGACCGGGAAGCAAATACTCAGCATGACAATCGCCCGAGGTATTAATATATTTCGCGCCCCGGACCCGCCATCTCCGAACCCGGTATTCGATGATGGCATGCTTATCGAGAATGGCGAAATCATTTTCGGTGTTGTTGAAAAGAAGACGGTTGGCGCATCGCAAGGCGGTCTTGTACATGTTGTCTTTCGCGAAAAGGGACCGGAAGCCACACGGACGCTCTTCACGGGACTCCAATGCATCGTCAATTACTGGCTATTCCATAATGGTTTTAGCATCGGCATCGGGGATACAATTGCGGATAAGGCGACAATGACCTTCGTCAATGCAACGATATCCGAACAGAAAGAGAAGGTTCGAAATCTCATCCAACAGGCTCAAAAGGACCAGTTGAAACCCTCGCCGGGCATGACCATTCGAGAATCTTTCGAGAGCAGCGTGGAGTTTGAGCTCAACAAGGCCCGAGACGATTCCGGTCGACATGCACAGACTCACTTGAAAGACGACAACAATGTCAAGCAGATGGTGGTTGCAGGTTCCAAAGGTTCATTCATCAATATCTCCCAGATGTCCGTCTGCGTAGGACAACAGTCCGTCGAGGGTCGTCGCATTCCATTCGGCTTCAGACACCGAACACTTCCCCATTTCACCAAAGACGACTTTAGTCCCGAGGCACGAGGGTTTGTCGAGAACTCATATCTTCGAGGTCTCACTCCTCAAGAATTCTTCTTTCATGCCATGGCCGGCCGCGAAGGTCTGATTGACACGGCCGTCAAAACTGCTGAAACGGGCTACATCCAGCGTCGCCTCGTGAAAGCCCTCGAGGACGTGATGGTCAACTACGATGGGACCGTGCGGAACTCCCTGGGAGATGTGTTGCAGTTCGTCTACGGAGAGGATGGAATGGATGGTGCCTTCATCGAGCGGCAGCGCATCGAAACCTTCCATTTCAATGACCGGGAGTTCGAGCACAATTATCGGGTGGATGTTACGGATCCAGCTGGGGGTTTCCTCCCGGGCGTGCTCCAGGTTGGCATCGATGATAGTTCTCTTGAACTTCAAGCTCGGCTAGATGAAGAATATGGTCAATTACTCGAAGATCGCAGAATTCTGCGCGAATTCGTCTTCCCGCGCACACCCAGCAGCATTCCTCACTACCTACCGGTCAACTTGCAACGCATTGTACAAAATGCCGTTCAAATCTTCCACATCGACCGACGCAAGCCAAGTGATCTTGACCCCGTGCATATTATAGACACGGTCAAGGAGCTTCAGAAAAAGCTGGTTGTGGTCCGGAGTGACGATCCGATCAGCAGAGAGTGCCAAGTGAACGCAACTCTAAACTTCTGCATGCATGTGCGCGCAACTTTCGCCGCTCGACGGGTCTTGGAGAAGCACCACCTGACGTGCGAGGCTTTCGACTGGGTCCTTGGCGAAGTGGAGACGAAATTTAATCAATCGCTTATCAATCCAGGGGAGATGTGTGGCACCCTCGCTGCGCAATCTATCGGTGAACCTGCGACTCAAATGACCTTGAACACGTTCCATTACGCCGGTGTCTCGAGCAAGAACGTCACCCTTGGTGTTCCCCGATTAAAGGAGATTATCAATGTTGCGACAAACATCAAGACGCCGTCGCTTACGGTGTTTTTACAGCCCGAGTTAAGCGTATCGGCTGAATTGGCGAAGAATGTACAGCAGGAGCTTGCGTTCACCTCTCTACGCACCGTCACTGCCACAGTCGAAATCTGGTACGACCCTGACCCCCAGTCCACCGTGATCGAGGAAGACCAAGTCTTTGTCGAAGCCTTCTTCGCTATCCCTGACGAGGAAATGGAGCAACAGTTGCACTTACAATCCCCGTGGCTTCTTCGTCTCGAGATGGACCGTGCTAAAATGATCGACCGCAAGTTGACGATGGAGTTTGTCGCCAATAAGATCAAGGAGAATTTCAAGTCGGACTTGTTCGTAATCTGGAGCGAAGATAACTCCGAGAAGCTCATCATCCGCTGCCGTGTCCTTGGCGGTGCCGACAAGGACGAAGACGGGATCGGGACGATAGAAGAAGATATCTTTCTGCGTCAATTGGAGAATACGATGCTGAACTCGATCAGTCTGCGTGGTGTCAAGGGCATCCGTCGCGTATTCCTCATGAAACACGACAAGACCATAATTAAGGAAGATGGTAGCATCGTTTCAGGCGGGAAGGATTACAAGGAATGGGTGCTCGAAACGGATGGCACCAACTTGAAACAGGTGATGTGCCTGGAGGGCGTTGACTTCACACGCACGTACTCGAATAACTGCGTGGAGGTTTTCAACATCCTCGGCATTGAGGCAGCTCGTGCAGCTATCATGAAAGAACTTCGCAACGTCATTGAATTTGACGGTTCATATGTCAATTACAGGCACCTAGCACTCCTCTGTGACTTGATGACGCAGCGCGGCTCTCTAATGGCAATCACCCGACACGGCATCAATCGCGCCGACACCGGAGCTCTCATGCGGTCATCGTTCGAGGAGACGGTCGAGATTCTTATGGAGGCTGCTGCTGTCGGCGAGAGAGACGACTGCCATGGCATCGCGGAGAATGTCATGTTTGGCCAGATGGCTCCCATGGGCACTGGGGCCTTTGAGGTGGCGCTCGACATGGACATGCTGAAAGATGTCATTGTTGACCACAGACTGCCGATGCAGAGCATGCTATCAGCACAAGTGGACGCCGGTATGACTCCAGGCCAAGTCGCGATGACGCCATATGACAGCAACTCACCTATGTGGAACCAAGAGAGTTACAAAGGGGAGGCAGCTGCGTTCTCCCCTCTCGCATCGAACGGAGGCGAAGAATCGGCAAACTTCGCATATCGTGGCTTCGGACAGAGTCCCCGTCATGCCGGTGCAATGTCACCCGCAGCTCCTGGCTACAGTCCAAGTTCACCAAATGTGTACTCGCCAACATCGCCTTACGTTCCGCAGTCACCATTTGCGGGTGCGACCTCGCCGTTCAGCACTTCCCCATACGTCACGTCACCATTTTACGACCGTGGTCGCGCGCCCACCTCCCCGACGTACTCCCCAACTTCTCCGGCTCTTAATTTATCATCGCCTGGATATTCACCGACTAGCCCGCGGTACTCGCCGACATCGCCATCATTCTCACCAACATCCCCACGCTATTCGCCACAGTCGCCGTCTTTCAGCCCCTCTTCTCCGCGATACTCCCCAACAAGCCCCTCATTCAGTCCAGCTTCTCCACGCTGTGAGTATGATGTTCTCTATAATCGTACCATCTGACGTGATATGTTCCTAGACTCACCCAGTAAGCCTACGCACGTGAATTTGCTCATTGCTGACCACCTCTCCCCATTCTTTTTAATCCGTAGCATGTGAGTTATCTTGCCACCATCGCCTTATCCAAACCCCTTCTAACACGTTCACCAGCCCCTGCACTGATGACTCCGGCTTCGCCGAAATATTCGCCTACCTCGCCCACCTCACCATCATCCCCGAAGTATTGTACGTACTCCCCAGGGTTATTTATCACTATATTGACACCTTGCACCAGCACCGACATCTCCGGCTTATTCACCAGCGTCGCCCGCCTATTGTGAGTGCGATGCATTCATTACGTACTGGCAGGGAAAGCTCATGTTTTTCTAGCCCCAGCATCCCCTGCGTATAGTCCGACGTCACCCCAATGGTCACCGGCGAGTCCTGCACAAACGCAGCAGAACGGATCCTCTGGTCGCAGCCACGCTTACAGTACGTCTCCGTCGTGGGATTGAATTGAGTGGCTGCTGGTGGTTTTGAATGAACCATTAGTGGAATTGTCCCGATGGTGCTGCCTCGTGAGGTTCTGTGCCTTATCTATTCCTGTCTTGCAATCATTGTCATGTAGAATAACAGCATCCTCTCACTCGTTGGCATTATCGTTTGATAGAACTGCGTCATTACCCCTCTTCAGAAGTGGTGGCTTGAAACACGAACGTTGCAACTCATGAGAACAAGGAGACCCACCCCACATGCAGATATCGCATCTATCCTGTCAAGCAGGAAAGGCTCCTATTACTTCGCGTTGCCCGTTGAATTCGATCTACGTTACTGTAAGTGCTTGATGTCCACAACTGTAAATACGTACTATCCCCTACCACCAATTCGCACTCCGTTACGCTCATGCATCAACTCACCCTTGCAAAATGTTACCTTACAAGACCTACTATGTGGCTTTGATGACCCTGGACCACGGAACTGCGGCCCCATGCTTTATTGATCAAAGAACTGGTAGGGTGCCAAGTTGGTGGTGTGGGACGGCATAGCGAACTGCGATTTATCAGTATCATGATGTCATGTAATGCCCAGTGATGCGAACGAGCAGCACGACCTATCCGGCTTCTTTTAAGAATCACGTTCATGTGTGAAATTGCACCCCACCCACGAATCAACCGGGCGTCTCTTGAGAGAGGACTGAGCGCGGCGGTTGGCAGCATTATGATGTTCAACACTGTATGTGTCCACTGTTAGGATTTGAATACGGCTTAAATTGTTAAGCTCGGTTGCAGTGCACATGTCGTACGGGGCTTCCATTTCGCGTGAACTTTGCTCCAATTCTGACTGAATGTTAAACATTCGAAAAGCGCTATACCACTTTTATTAACTGTACTGAAATACTGCCAGTGGATACTCAAGACTACTGGTAAGCAAGTTTGCCTTTGTTTACACAAGAACCAAGGGCCCTCTTTTCCTCCCTTGGGAAAGAGTGAGGACAGGTGGAAAAGGGGCCTTATTGCCAGAGTGATGCCGCACAGAGCCTGGTTTCTGATCTGTGGAATCCATACACCACGCCGCGGCATCCCAGAATCCCAGAAAGACGATACTCGAACTGTGCCGTGTGCAACGACCACTTTATCCTTCCCCGGGTTGACAGGGTGCCATAAGTGCGGTCCGTATACGCTACGAGGGCATGAGAGACAAAGCACGTATCAACATTCGGACCGGCCTCCACGGTCGTTATTCCAGAAACCTGAACGACGATCGTTGAATGTGACTCAGGACCACTTTTTCACATTGCGATGCTGGAGACATGAAGTATTTCCCAGCTTATCGCTAGAAGGGATCGACGTGTCCGCCTGTGTGAGGTTTCCGCCCAAGCCAGTATCATTACAAGCACCCGTAAAGGCATACTATGCGTCACTCACCTGGCGCCATGAGATCTGGTTCCCAGCTGCATCGATGGTGACAATGGTCTTACTTTAGAACGGGTAGGCTATCCGGACCCCACCTCCGCCCCCAAATTGGGGGTCACTTCAGTTGTAACGTTGGCTGGTCCCACGTCATTGACGCTTCTATTGCGAGCATTTGTGCTGTTAGGCCTGTAGCGAAATGGCCTTAGGACTTAGCGCTTACGCCCAAGGGTCGAGCCGAAGGACCAATACATTTGTAACCCAGAGACAGAACGTCGGAGAGCGCCTCACGGAGGAAAGAAAGTGCTGGGAGAACCGGATTACCTTGTTTGTCGAGAGGAGTGCACATGGAGGCTGTGAAAAGGACCATCTCAGGCGCCCATATGTTGGCACTTCCTGCAGCGCGTCCTGATGGATCGAATACGAGTGCAAAAAAAAGAAGAGAAAACTCATGACGGGGCAAAGAAACCGGAGGTTTCATCAGAAGCAGACATATGCGAAGGCGGCGTGCTGGTGGCGAATGGACAGATAAGCGAGTTTCGGCCTCCAGCTGCGTAAGCCTCGGAGATGCGCGAGAATTATCAAAACTAGGGTCGAGGCCAAGAACTCCCATAGAGAACATGACGTTCAGTGTGTTGAGCGGCGTCCGAACCAAGCCGTTGCACCCGGAACCGTGCCGCCAGAAGAGTACGGTGAGAAATAGTGCGGCAGAGACACTGTTACGAGAAATTACAGCCTGAGTGCTGAGTGTACGTGCCAGTGTATAACTTGAACTCGTGAGTCAATTCGGTTCGGAAGAAGCTGACTAATATTATCGGCGAGTGCCGGAAACATCGACGACGACAACCTCAGACAACGCAGCCAGCAGAAACTGCGAACCTCCCTACGGAAACTACGAACTTAATCGATGCACGCCTCCCTCGTCCGTCGACAACTCTCGGGTCTTGTACCCCCCAAAATTGCCTCTCCTTCTATCCTCGTGAGCTCTCCTCTACAGCTTAACCTACCCCATTTTCTTTTTCTTACGTGGTGTCGTTTGTCAGTCGGCGGGGAAGGGAGCGGACCTCAGCCCCCTCGTCGCGTTCTACTCCAAGCTCCCCAAGGGCCCTGCGTCTGCGTCAGCTGGAAGCGGAATCAAGGCGCGCTACTTCAACGGCAATAATGCCTCCGCGTCGCCCATCGTCTTCACCATGTTGGCCATTTTCGGACTTGGGTACACCCTCGATTATCATAGTGCGTGGCCCCTCACTGTCGACGAATTCCCGTGCATATTGATTTGTTTCGCGTTCCATTGCCATTTTATGTTTCATCCTCGTTTTCGACCTTCACTCATTTCAGTGCACCTGAGTACGTTTGATCGTCTTCTCGTCTTCACAAACGAAACGTGTATCTCACTCTATTTTTTGTTTGCGACGTACAAACAGAACACCACAAGAACCGTGCACACTAGGGTTTAGAGAAAGGCGTTGAAGTTTCATAGACATGGATCCTAGTGTGGGTTTTGCCATAATCCCTATTTAGATTCAATCAACCTTGTCTGTTTCCCTCTCGACACGCACAAGGCTGCACACGTGAGATCTTGGTGTAATCTTTTTTTTTCCCAAGCCCATGTCGTCCCCAATATACTGGCTACGTCGGCGCGCAAAGGCCGATCGCCGCGGGAGAAAGAAGGTAGATTCATGCGGAGGATGCGTCGAATTAGGTTTTGGTAAACAAGAGCCCCGACATAACGAAAATGGTCGGATCACTCTGAGTGGGACGAGACTGAATAGATAATGCAGCTACTCAACACTTCCCTTGTTTAATGTTATTGCACTATGCACAGAAGGACCCGCTACGGATGATTGTGGCACGCAGACAAATAAAAAACAAGAGAGCACCGGAACAGATATCAACAGGCGCGGTGGCGGTGGTCGCGGGTTGGGAAGGAAGGTGGAAGGTGGAAGGGGAGCGGTGGGTAGGTTAGCAAGCACATTGAAGAATGAAGAATTGAAGAAAAACTAGAGAAGGATGATGATGAGGGAGGAAAACGTCCATCCAAGAGCGATTCATGAGGGTGTAAACGAGTGAGTGAGCTACGGTACATAACGGACGTGGAGGTAGGTGAGGAATGGAGGGGGGGACAGGCACCGTGCGTCATTTATGCGTTACAATGGACGGGTATATGAGACGGGGTAAAGCGGGTTTGACAAAGGGGATGAAGGATGATAGCGATATGTGTAACGTACGCTGCGTGGGAGTGCTTGTTTAGATACCAAGTAAGGGTACCGGGCGTAAGAATGGGTCGGGACAAATCGTGCACGGAGCGGTGGGTTCGAAAAGAGAAAGACGCGACATGTCATAGCTGGTCAGCAGCGTCAGACAAAGAATTGGGTACTGGAAAGACAGCAGAAACGTCAGCAGGCTGAAACTTGGGCTTTAAGGGCAAGCGTACTGGATCCGGCTAGCGGCGTGTACCTCCATTTCCTCCATCTTGAATGAGTTTAACTCCTCCTTGATCCTCTGAGCGAGTGCGGGCGTGAGCCTGCTCCACGTCGCGGGCTCGCTACGGCGGTCGTACATGCTGGAAGGGAACGTGTCGTACACACTCAAGTTATTTGCAAACGCAAGTCGCTTCACCGGAGTCGTTGCAGAACGGTGGGCAAGCGTAGGTGGCGAGGAAAGTACCGTGCTCAACACTGGTGCGCTTGAGTTGAGGTTCGGGTGGTTGAAAAGCGTTCTTTCTGATGAGGGCCGTGATCCTTCGTCATCTTCGAACGGGAGTGTCGGAAGGAATGCTGATTGTCCCGACGAAGCGGTGGGATGACGTAGACCATCGATGTGGTCCGGGTTTGGCGACGGAATGCGCGCGAGAGGACCGAGTTCGTGGGCTCTGGCGGGATGTGAGTTGTATGAGTTGGATCGGTGACGGCTATAGTTGGCGGGTGTATCGATGAAACTGTGTTGGTCGTATCCATCGGCATCTGCGAGAAAATATGCCCGTCTTTACATGAACACACACGAATAATGAAAGCGGGTGCATACTTTTCAGTATTCCTTTGGAGGGCTGCCGCGTACGTTCGACGCTCCGGCGTAAGCCAATTGCCCACGGCTCATGGTCATATTCGTCATCGCCGAGGCTTGTTCGTTCAAGACCCTGACGAATGGTGAGATCCTCATCGTCGTCGATGTGGCTCCAGTCCTCGTCCTCCCACCCCTCCATATAGGTAGAGTAGTCTTGCGGGTGTTCGCTCTCGCCTTCGCTGCCGGAGTCATCGTCCTCGACCACTACAGGCATGCCATCCTCATTCACGCGCACAGTATTCGGGTTTCCACGGTTAGTGGTCGTGCTCTTCTCCCAAGTCGCCGGTACATGCTCCGCCGCTTTTCCGGCAGAACTGGCGCTGGCGGCCGCGGCCGCAGCAGCAGCAGCAGCAGCAGCCGCTTCCTCCTGAGCTTGCGCCCTGGCGGCGGCCTCTGCGTTGCTCTTGAGGGTATGCTGCCGCGCTAGCTTAGCTGCGGGTGAAAGTCCGTTGAGTTCCGCGCCCCACTCGCTGCTCGGACGATCCAGTTCCGCCGTGACATGTGATACGCTTGCCTCAGCAGCTGTGCCTTTTCCACCTTTCTTCTTCTTACTCCTTCCGCTGTTCTCGCCAGTGTCATCCTTGTCCTTTTTGTCTTTGAAAAGGGACGTGATCCCTGCCAGCGAGTTGCGTCGAGTAAGCTTCCCGATCGAGCCTAGCTTACGAATGACCATGGAAGCAGACGACATGGTGGAGGAAAGAGATATGTTGTCCGTCGACGCATTGAGCCGGGAATTGAACAATGCTGTACGCTTTTTCTTGGCCTGTTTTGTGGTCGTGGAACCAGTATCCCCCGCATCCGCTGCGTTGCTTTGCAAAGCCGCAACTTGGCTGGTGAGCGGTGAACCAGGCGAAGGCGTTCCGGGTGACGACTCCTCTTCGGCGATGGCGTGAGAAGCACCGAGGGAGAGGGCCCGACGTAGTCGATCTTTGAGTCCGCCGCTGCGAATGGCAGCATCGTTGGGGAGTGGTTCAAGCAATTCGCTATCATCACGTGACATGCGCTTCTCCGCGGTTGACATGCCCTGTGACAGTGGCGAAGGTCTGGCTGGACGTGGACTTGGTGCGTGTAAGGCCGACGCACCGGATTGGGGAGCGCGACTGACGGAAGAGGACGAGGACGAGGACGAGGGATTGCGGTGATGGGGACGCGCGGATGATTGGCTGGAAGACGAAGTGGAGGTAGGAGGGTTGCCACCGTTTCGGCCCGTAGAGCCTGTAGACGTGTGCACCTGCAGTTGTGATGACGGCCCGTTCCGACTGCGTACACTACCGGAGGTAGTGCTATTGCTGGTGAGATGGTGGGGCGATCCAGAGGTGCCGGCTGAGGAACCCTGTAAACTGGAAGTACGTTGTCGGGAACCGCTCCCAGTGGAGTTGACCGATGTGGTCGAACCGGCGGCATCGGCACGTGCATATGGGGGCTGAATAGCCTGTTGACGCCAATCACCCGTAGCAGGCTGGTCAGAAGGTGTCGGTGTCGCCTGACGATGATTTGGCCGACGATACGGATGGAACCCATCGTAAGAAGCGGAAGAGCCGTTGGAGGAACCGTTGGGGGTGGTGGCCGGACGATAGCCATTCGGCAGTTGAGATGCATGGGGGGGAGGTGTCCCAGAGGGGAAAGGGCTGAAGTTGTGGAGTTGGTTTTGAGCGAAAAACTCGACTGGAGAGCTAGGATTAGAGCGCCCGCGCTGGGAAGACGAGGGCGGCCCGTGCTGGGAAAGCTGGTGTGCCTGCTGCTGGGCGTTGAACATCATTTGTTGATAAGCCCATTGGGCAAACTGAGCATTCGGATCGAAAAATGGGCCATGGGGCGGGACTTGACCTTGCTGAGATGGGTGGATCGGGAACGGCTGCTGGTGTGGGTTTTGGTAAAAGGCAGCGGGGTAGAAGGGCTGAGCGTGAGCGTTCCATCCTGCCTGTTGTTGTTGAACGGGGTAAGGATACTGGTTGTTTTGTGGAGCAGGAACTCGGGAGGACGCAGGAGGGGGGTCGTTAGAAGGCGACACGCGCTGGCGGGGAACGGGAGGGTTGGATGTGTTTGCAGCAGGTGAATCCATTGCGTGGTCTTTGGGGGGGTGCCAGTCTTGGGAGACGAGAACTGCCATGGACTAGGAAAGAGAGAAAGGGAAGAAGAAGGGAGAAAGGAAAGAAAGAGGTGAGGGTAAAGGTATTATTTTGTGGAGGGAAGGATGCCCCAGCCTAGATTGTGTGATGTTGAATGAATGATACGTTCAAATCTCTAGACCGAACTTACAACCAGAGGGATATACGGGAAAGGGAATGACCGAGAGGGACAATAGAACTCACAGAGATTGATGGTGAGAAGGAGGGGAGGGGGATGGCTTTGAGAGGAGGGGAGGGAGAAGAAAGCAAGCACAGCAGCCGAGCGCTGAGCTGAGCTGAGCTGGTGAGGAGGAGGAGGAGCCTTGACGGCAACCGCAACCGTCGGCCAGAGCCGGACAAACAAACTCAACCGGAGGACCTCAGCCTCATGATCACTCGCTCGCACTCGCTCTACCAGGCCTCACCTCGCCCCGCTCTCTCGTAGCCTACAGAGGATGTCCTTTGTGAACACCTTCCTTCGTTCTCACCCAAAGCACGCACGACCCGAAATATCTCGGGGCTGCCTCGCACCCCAGGTCCATCGAGGCCCACAGGACCCGTCCGCAGGCTTAAACACCTCGAATCCACGCCCCCAAACCGAAAAATCAACTCCGATCAACGACGGTCTCCACGCCACAGGTAGGGCACCGTGCCGTCGAATTAATGGCTGGCACCCTGATCAGGACGGCCGATTACAATAATATCTCCCATCATCCTGGAAATCACCTTATCCAACAACAGTACCTGACTGGCATTTCCTTGATTTCGCATCAATTCCGTTTTTCGCACCACGCGTATTATCCTTCGCAGCCTAAATCTTGTGAAAACAAACGCTTGCACGGCCAACTTTAAGCGCCCGGCTGTCTTTTGTTGTGTTGTCGTCGCGACTCACACCAAGGGGCATTACTACAGCCTACATATCCCTCTTTCCAGAAAGGACGATAGTGTTCGCTTTCCCTTTCTCGATCGTTGCGCATGTAAGTACATGCAGTACTGTTCGGCGCCACTTCCCCGGTTGCTTACGGCAGGCAAATACTATTCGACGTATTCGTCGAACACATCTGGGCCATTTGTTTTTCTTGAATAGGGTGCGTGTGGTCTTGGTCTTGCACTCGTTCCCTGCCTTCATCGATTGTTCAGACGGCGGTTCCATTCTCGGCCCCACCTGGAAATCAAAATACAACAACGCAGGGTGATGGCCCTCAATGGCCCGTGATAAGGAACGCCCTAATTTAGCGGCCCAATGGATTTGCGTAAGGTCACCATTTAGCCGGACTGGTCGTGTTCTCGAGAGAAAAGCAGTGCAGAACATTTATGCTGTCAGGGAACCCCCAACAAAAGATTTCTGGACGCGCTCGCTTCCAACTTGTATATTTTTTTTCTGCCGCTACATACGGACATTCCCTTCTTCTCCGCCACTTTCTATCATACCTTCTCTTCTTTTCAACCTTTTGGACTCGCGAGGTTGTCACTCTGGAAGTTCGAATGCCGCGCATGCGCCACATATATTTTTTCCAATTGTCGCCGCGCTATACAGTAAATGCCTGAAACAAATGTGAAGAATTACGTGACAATCCAGCGTCTTGCAAGCACCCGTACAACACGCTGAAACAAGCACGAAACACCATATCTCCTTCCCCTATGGAAGCTGGGATGTTGTTTTCGCGTTGGTGTATAAATGACGGACGATGGGAGGCCGCCCCCATCGCAACGTTGACGTCCTCCCACATTCCGAGTTGCAGCACCTGTAGCGTGTTAAACCGTGGAACGGGTGCCTTCTTCCCGAAGTTCTAACCGAGGATCTCGGATCTCTCTCTTTCTCAGTTGCGGCCTCTGCGCGCCGCCTTGCCGTACGCCCCGCGAATTGCGCTGCTTGGTATTTCAGCCTACCTGCTGGCGTAAAACGGGGAGGGTGGTAGCGGTACGGCAGAGGAAATGCCTAGGCTAGACCGACTCGTTCTATACACGTACAACGCTGCTAGAGGTACTTGTTACTTGTGCACCCTCGTCTAGTGGACACTTCCTAAATTTAGAATTCGGCCATAAACCGCGCAATCGTTGCCCTCTTCCACCGCTTCTCGGTCAGGCGATATTCGTCAGGGAACCACGTGTGTACATCCTCCTCTTTTTCCAGCCCAAGAACCATGAGCGCCAACGCGTGAGCACATAACCAAGCGTGCACCATGCCTTCTCCGCTGTAGCCCGCGGAGACCCACTCTCCCGGCGGGGCTAATGGGCGGTCAACATGATCCTTACCAGATGCGGTATCCTTATCAGATATTCTCGTAAACAAGGACGGGGGAGCAGGGCGACGCGAGATGACGGACGGCACACGTCCGACCCATGGATGCAGGTCTGCCGAAAAGCCAAGGATGCCCGACCAGAGCGACTTGACACGGCCCTGGGCCCACGTCCCACCGCCCTCCCCCGCCTCTTGAGGGTCATTCACGCTCTCTCCGCCCCAGTTCTGACGGCCAAAGTACTCCGGCAACGCACCCTGCAGGTGTGATGCGATGCCGAGGTGGTACCCACTGTCGTCGGCGACACCGACCTCTGACAGGACCAACTGCCCGTCTTGCATCAAGCCGCCACCGAAGAGCAGCTCTCCATCACCGCTGCCTTTGTCGTGCCCGGGCAACTGCGTCAGGTAATCAAATCCAGGTGAGGGGTAGTAGAAGATATGGGTCCGTCGACTCCCGGCTCCGGCAGTCCGAAATCCGGTACCGGGACGCTGCGCGGTCATCACGCCGCGAAGCGGGATGATTTTGCCTCGCAGGCCGGAGAGGAGGTGTGACGACCACCCGTTGGTGGCATGGATGATGTGATGAGCAGTTATGGTGCCGCGCGGTGTCTGAACGGTGTAGTAAGGTGTGATGGTGGATGGGGAAGTGATCCCTGTGCATGGTGTGTGGGCGAAGAGGTCGAGCCTGCTGCGTGTGTCAGTCACTGCACGTGTGTGATGTGGGGCAGACGTCGCTCACTGCTCCGGATAACGGTTTAAAAGATCCGCAAAGATGGACGTCACGGCTCGATATGGATGAATGGCACCACCAGGGTTGGTGATGACCCCCACTACTCGATCAGAGAGTTGGTACATCTGCTCGGACCGTTCAATTGGAACGACTGAGGAAAAGGCAGCTAGTGGACAACCTTTACTGCCTCGCTACCCTCGACGACACGGCATTCTTTCGCCTCTTCGGGCATATCTTTGCGCCATGCCTCGAGTGCTTTTACTTCTTTATCGAATGTGTCTCGATCAAAATAAATGTCAAGCATTTCTGTGTCGCGAATCTGCGAATGATCAACTGCGCCGATTTCCTCGACGGCTTGACGAAGAGCCGAATGGTGCGCGCGGCGGAAACGAATGATGCGTTTCGCTGACTCGACCCCGAAATCCGACTTGAGCCATAGATAATCATGGAATAGTGGGGGATCGATGTGCCCGCCATTCCTGAACAAAAAAATGCGCCGACGTGTAACCCAGGACTGCACTGGGGTGGGAGAATACTCACCTGCCTGTAGCACCCGAACACACATCTCGCGCCTCCAGCACGAGGACGCGGAGGCCAGGGGGTCCCTTGTTTAACAAAGTACGTGCGCACGATAAACCAGTGATACCAGACCCGATTACCAGGACGTCGACGTGGCAGGGCAAGGATGCATTTGTGGACGTTGGCAAAGTCGCTGGTGGTACCGACCAAAATGGGAGGGTCGGTTCGCTTACCGGCAGACCTGGGGAGCGGTCTATCCTTTTCTTGATTGCGCGGTACTCGCCGTTGAGGTGACCAAAGGCGCTAAGCACCAGCTTGATTCGGGAAAGTAGTTGGCCCATTTGATATAGTGAAGCTTAGGTGACAGCCGGGCCGGGTGAACCGGGACCTTGCGCCTTATTTGGATGTGTTTGTGCGGGGAACCAAACAGGCAACTTGACCTCGACCAGAACAGTCCCGGTCATGGCGGCAGACAAGGTGCTCATCTCCACCCACTTGTCCGATGTTTATTCCCCCTTGCAAACAGATACCATCTCCATCTCCACCTCGAAACCCCACGTGCCCTTCCCCCCTCAGGCGGGCGACGACGAACCACCACCGGAACATGCACAATACGCGTCCTTCTTCCACTCCGTCCAGACCGGCCTCATCCTCCTCCGCCTCATCCACAATGGCCTTATCCTCGAGCTGGTCTCTCTTTCAACAGAGACGTCCCCCGTCCGCTTCGTTTTTCCCTATACCGTCCTGCCGAACCCTGCTGTGGTCCTCTGGGAAACACGCGAACTGCACATTCTTGCAGTCACAGCGAGCGGTTCTCTCTATCGCCTCGTACTACCGTTACAGACGCCGCAGCAACTCTGGTCCACTCATATGGTCAACAACTGGTGTCGCGAGTACCATCTAAAATACACGCAAGAGCATCTTCAGGCCCTCGTTCAAGTTCAGGGCACACATACGGTCGCCCTCGGCCTCCCGGACGGATCACTCATCCGTCTGGATGCAGAGACAGTTGGTGATAAAACCACAGCTGGTCTGTCTGTGTTTCCTTTCTTCCGCTTCTCCTTTTCTCACCCGCATACAAAGACCACTGGACCGAGAGTCTGTTTCATCACAATACATTCCTTGCATCGCTCACGTCCTTCCTTCACCAAGGCTCTCCTGATGGGTCACATATCATCGCATTGGCGAGCCACCCCCAGCCAACTGACATTGGCAACGTCTGGTCGCTCTCTCGTGACCGAACCCTTCGTTTATGGACCGCGCGGAGTGGCTGCACCTCGGCCAAATTACTTCCCTCCCTGGCCTCTCCCGGTAGAGAATTGTCACCCGGCATCGCTACTTCGTCAAACAAGCCGAGCGTTCTTCTTGAACCAGCTACGCAAAAACTCGTCACCGTCTATGACGGACCGCACGTCCTCGTCTTCATCCCGACGCCCTCTTCTTCCTCTTCCGGGGGTTTCTTCCAACTGTTCAGCGCTTCGAATGACCATCTCCAGCTAGTGGAGACCTTTGAGGCCTCAAGTGAGAGTGCGCACGGTCATTTGCAGGACTTCGCCGTTATCAATGGGTTCCTCCACACCCTGTGGGACCGTCAGGGTCAGGCAGCAGTCGAAATTCTCGACATACCCATGTCCGATGTCTCCAACGAACCCGAGGGTGTTGGTTGGCGCATCGTCCTCTATCCCTACGAACCTGACCTGACACCTGCCTATCTGGACGAGCTGTTGCTTTCCCCGGGCTCGCTCTCAGATAGGTTCTTCTCTGCCGTCATGCGTCCAGGCGTCTTTTCCACTTACACCCTTCGCATCGCCATCGATCAATACACTGACGCGTGCCGATCGCTTCCTGGTCCTCCACCCCCACCGCTCATCACGTCGTATGTCTCCATCGGGGAGCAAATAGCCGCCGTAGTTGGGTGTACCGTGACATTATCCCGCGATACCCAAACGGGAGCTCTGCTGTACGACAAATACTGGATCTCTTTCAAGCGAGATTGGGAAGGTTTTATCGCTCGCTGTCGTGCCGCCGAGCGCTCCGCGCGCTGGCCGCTCGCACTTGGTACAGGTCCTCGTGGAGAAGTCCTCATAGCTGAGCGCGAGCGTACAGGTGCACTTGCCGTCGAAGACCTGCCTTTGCGATTGCACCGCCACCTCCGCGCCGACTTGGGTGCCGAACCTCAATTTGCAGTATGTGAAATCGCATGGAACCTTCGCACGCGCATCGGACCTCGTGCTCTTCGAGCACTCGAGGGCCGCGTGGTAGATCTCACACAACAAGAGGTCGCGTTTCCGTTCGCGGATATCATCGCCGATACGACGGCGCGGGGCGCGTTCCGTGACTCGCTCGATGATGGCGCGGAGAGTTGGCTCGTGGGACGCCTCCAAAGTGTGGCTGACCTCGAAGCCTCGACCCGCCTCGTTTTGGACCTTGTCGGTGGCTTTGATCGCGCCGTGAAGATGGAGGAGGATGAAGTCGAACTCTTGTTACCCCAACACGTCTCCGTGCATACGCGCATGCTGGCCGCGTCGTATGCGGCGCATTCGGTACAGGCGCGATACGACTTTATTTTGGCCTTCGTTGCCCTCCTCTTTTTCTTCGCCGAAGATTTGGAAGACTGGGACCCCAGTCTGCTCTCCGAAATATTCGCCGTCTTTCGCGGAGTCGCCATGCTTCGCCATGCCGCCGAGCTGCCCGCGTTCGATGCCGCTCCTTTCACCGTCGTAGACGACGCGGATGAGGTCGCAGCGCGCCTCCGTACCCTCGGGATGTCTCGCAGCGCGCCGGCTGCATCCGCACCGACGCCCGCTTTGTTCCCGTGTTTGCTCGAGCAGGTAGGTGGTGCCGCGGTCGATGCACCGCTCGCCGTCGCCGCCCACGCGTTCCTCGACATGAGCGGTCTTCTGCAGGCCACTTCAACAGCGCATGCGGCGCGACTGGAGGTGCTGTGGTGCGAGCGTCTTCGCTCTCTGAGATTCCTGGACGCGGCGAGGGAGTCGCTGGAATGGTTGCCGCGGACGCCAGCTGTTATGTACGTTTGGGCGAGACTGTGGTTGGATGTTGGAAGGGATGCGGAGGCGGCGGAGGCCATGGACAACCTTGCTGGTTGTTTCGGTACGTTGTCGTTCATCGCCCCGCTGCATGCCCTGACCGACTCTTACTTGACAGGTCCGCACAGCGCCCTATCCTTCGAGGACGCCGATGCCCTTGCGGCGGTCCTTCCTGGAAGCCAGCTCTTCGACTCGATGTTTGGATTTTACCTCCATGCTTCTTCGCTGTACAAGTCCGCGTCCCTCACCGACCACGACGTTCACTTTGCCAGGTTGGCAATATCAAATGCGCCACCAGACTGGGACACCAATGATCTTTGGAGCACGGTTATCAGAGGCGCGACGGACTTGGGATATTGGGACGAAGCCTACGCCGGACTGATGGCGACGCCGCACGATATCTTGTTAGTCTCCATTCATGAACTGCTTACCTGGCCAATGATGAACTTTCGTAGGCGGCGTGATTGTGCTCAGCACTTGGTTCACCGAATGTGTGAGGAACATGCAATAGAGCGTCTCATGTCCTTTAACTTCGTTGGCATTGTCGACGAGGTAGAAGGATCGTTATCGTTTAAGGCCCGGAATGCGGACCCCCGCATCCAGCCTTTCTATTCTCGGATCCTGTATACATGGTATGTGACCCATGGTGACTATAGGAATGGTAAGCTAGCGACGTTCCGTGTCCCATGCTCCGTCCTTGTTAATCCAGCCCTCAGCGGCCCTTGCAATGTACCAACGCGCCAGAAAGCTTGCAGTCCTGAGCAACACCAACGAACTTGCGCAATATTTCGCGTTAGCCGAACAACAGCTCGAGGCCTTGATCGTCTCCTCAAATGCGCTTGCACTGCTCGATCAAAAGGACGCATGGATCGTTCTCCCTATTGCGCCGGAAGGACTTGGGGCAAGGCAGCCGGAACGGAAGCGTCGTAAGCTCACACGACATATCCCCGAGGACAGATTCGCCAATGGGAAGCGCGACTTGGAAATAGTCAAACTTTCGGACGTCATTGCGGAATCCACCCTGTTGAGTGCACAGCTGGATCTTGTGAGAAAGGATCCGGAGCTATTACGCTCAAACGGTGAGCACGGTACAGCATACGTCGAATATGAGGAACTGATCTTGAATATCGCGATAGCAACCTTACGTTCTCCGGAATCTCTCGTCTTAAGGTTGGTTCAGAACAATCGTTTCAATCTAGCCTTGGCCACCGCCCGTACCCTTGAAGTCGACATGACCGGTCTGTTTTCGCATCTGACGAGGCAATGCCTGCTGCTGAGTCGCAACCCAGAGGCCGTTTTGTGGGTCCCGCAAATTTTCGCGCCTCATAGCGTCGCTGACTCTTTCCAGATCGGAAGACACCACCGACTGGTTGCTCACGGACAAAGTCACATCCTGGGCTGGCACACCCTCCGACCGTGGGTGGAGGTACCTACGACAGTCGCTCGAGCGCCATGATGGACCAGACACAGATCTCCGATACTCGAAGGTCGCTTTCGAGACAATAATCGGATTGGAGCGCACATCGACTCCCCCTCCATGGCTGATCCATAGATTGGAGGTAATGATCCTACTTCTATGTCTTCTTTCTTGGAAATCTCACTGTACGCGTTCGACGAAAAAGGAGCATGATCCAGAGTGGCTTATCCGCGCCTGTATGCGCTTCGAGCTGCTTGAGTTGGCGCTGGAGCTTACGTTATCCCTCATCCATAATGTGCGTTTCTCCCTCGAATGTAGCCCATGATACGCGCCCATCTAACGAGGTCCGGCGGCAGGCCGAGTCGCGTCTCGCACAGGACCCAGCCAAAACAGCCATGTCGACATGGCTATCTTATACGCTTATTGACCAGCTCCTTGTCGCGACGAACGAGCAAACGCAGGGCGATCTGTCCAAACGCGCGATATGTCTCCGTCGGGATTTGCACCGGGAGATCTCGAACGGGGCTCGGAGAGCGCAGAAATCAAGCCATCGACTGTATCAGGAGCTGTGATTTACTTGTTTGTCTTGTGCACATCACGCTTTGGAGATGAAGTCGAGTCATCGCGAATCCTCATCGCGCTTGTACCTCGATTTGCCGTAAAATGGCGGAGAACAATCTGCATCTCGGGTCAAATCAAGTTAGAGAGGAAGGCTCAAGTTTATACAGTTATATTCACACCACATTTTGTACCTTCCATTGCGTTTATACTGTACACTTATCCCCTGTACGGCAGTGATCGAAAATACAAGGGGAAAATGCAAATTCATGCCACAGGTAGCGTCGATTAAACCCTAAAAAGACCAAGAAACCGATTTTCATAGCACCAGTCGATTGAAGTGTTTGACCGATTGGAATAAAGGCTACGGTAGTAGGCAAAGGACTGAAGAGCCACTTTAGTGTCTCAAGAGAGGTTACCGGCGAGTTCCTTGGTCAGCTTTTCCTGCAAAGTGATCAAATAGGCAAGGAATTCGCGGTCTGGGAGTCTCGAATGCTCAAAGGCTTGTGTCAACGTCGTCCGCATCTGAAAAAGTTCGTACGTAAGATATAAAGAAAAAAAGGTCGACAGTTCGGGAGCAGTGATGTGTCCGATCGTACCCTCAGGACAGCCTTCCGCCTTTTCGCGACTTTACATGATTCGCTGCTTTCCTGCTTCTGTTTCGATTCGTCACCAAGGCGATGCGCGATTTGCCCAGCATATATGAGCACGTCCTTCGGCAAGTCCGCTAAGCGTGCCAGCTGAAGACCTGCGGTGCGTTTTCGCACATGTCAGGCGTCGAACCAGTTCGAACTTTGACAGGCGATTACCATAATGGTCGACTTCATCCGCCGAGCCATTCACGATCCTGCACAAAGCATACATAAGGTTACGACGGAAGGGGCAACCAATGAATACTTGTATGTGAAGGTTAAGCCGATATTAGAACTAGAAACGCGTGATTTCTGCCAGGCGTTACGCCGCGTTAGAGCTAGCAAACCAGCAACGTGACTCCGCAGGTAGCATACCCGAACTGATAAATGCAAGCTCGGGAGAAGTCAGTACGTTCACATGAAATTCGGGGTTGACGCATCTACTGGACGACAGTCGGCTGACGGGATAATGTAACGGAAAGTTCGTGGAAGTGGCTGTGACACTGCATGAACATGTGCCAATACGAGCCTAAAACGTGATCTCACGTAGCAAAGAAAGTGAAGCACTGAGCTGGTGTCAGTTATATAAATCACATCGTACAAAAACCATACTTTGAGCTTAATGAGTTCTTCGGCGATCGCATGAGAGATGCCTACACCTTCCTTTGGGGACGTGGCTCTGCCTAACTCGTCAATTAGAACCAATGACCTCGAAGAAGCGAGGCCTAAAATCATTGCACAGGACGCCATCTCATTGGCGAATGTGCTGAGATTTTTTTCCATGTCGTCATCATTTGAGAGACGCGTCAGAAGATGATCGTGGATACTGAAAATGGTTGATATACTGCAGTAACAACAGCGAGGTGCCGACCTCACCGAAAACTTGCGTACTCTGCCGGGACGAAACAACCACATTGTGCCATAATGGTCAGTAGGCCGATTTGCCTGAGATAGGTGCTTTTCCCTGCGTAAGGTGAGTAGAGCCGCAGGATCAGTCGCAGTGATTTGAAACACACCAGACATGCTATGAAGAGTGGAGTGCACAAGATCGTTGCATCGTGTACGGTTTCTTTGGCTACTCACTTAGGACCCCGTATTACTTGAAAAAAAGTGCAGTCGGAGCAATACACGTCGTTTGGCACGAGCATGCCCACCGACTGAACATTTTCTAGGGTAGGATGACGCCCAGCTTTGATTGCCAATGTGCCAGTAAACTCGGGACGGACTGGACGTGTAATCAGTGTTAATGGCTTCCAGAGTGTAAGGGATCATCACCATAGTTCTTCACTGTAGAGGAGTAGGTGAATACTCAGCAGCAAATTGCAACATTGACGAACTAATAGAGACATGAGCAAAGGACCATAACATGTCCAACATAGCTATCTGGATTTAAACGTCATGAATCGGGGGTAATGGCTTAATTCTCGATGGAAGAGCCGACCGCTTCTGAAGCTTTATAGAGGGCCCCAATATCCACTAGAACCGCCGAGACAAGATCTTTAATAGTTCTAGAACATGTGAATGACGTATGGAAGACAAAGAGAAGGTTGCTTACGAATAACTCAGAATGAGGGCTTCTTCGAGGGCATCTTTCATCCTCGCGTTGCGTTTTTTCTTTAATTGCGAGTCAGTGTGGCTTATTGGTAATCAATTACTCACCAGTTCCATGCTCGTAAACAACCATTTCCCCCTCTGCATTGATAGATTGGTGAAACCCCAAGGGAGCTTGCCTTCAGCAAGATCTCCCTTCCTGATAGCAAACAGAAACCCCGACTCCTGATATACAAGTTGCAGGGGCAACCCATGTTTCTCGGTGAGACTGCTATGCAACGCATAAATGTCCCCGACGTTCTCCTTGTATGTCTCGCGGGCGACGTCAAGAAGGGGGTTACAATTTGCCTGAATGACCTAAATTGATGATTCGCAGAAAGAATGATAAACTCACCTTCACAGCGTACACCCGAGCATTGATCGCGCCGATTCCTGTCTGATATCAGACGTCATTGACTCGATTCGATCAAAGGCTGAAGGGAACACACTTTTTGAAGTGATGCAGCTTCATTCAAACTCTCCGAGACGAGCCGTTCAACTTTCTCCAAGCGTTCGTCCGAGAGCATCTGTGAGGAGATTCATCTGTGGAGAACGTGTAGAAGAGTTCCATGACATACATGACCTATAATTGTCGACAGCTCGCTCTTCGAACCAACGAGCGCCTTCTGCAATGCAGGCAAGTAGCGTACAACATCCCGCAAGTTGAGCATTTGTGTCACCCGTGAAGAGGCTGTCCGCGCTGAGCTAGCTTCCCGGGTCTCATTTGAGGCCAGCTGTGCGGCCTCAGTGAAAGTGAAAAAGGGTGCGAGCCGGTGCGATCACGTACGGAGCTGATGAGTTTGTCGAGGTCTACCTTAGAGAAATGTTTCAGGGCGTCCTTGACCTCCGTGAACCTGTCTTCTGAACGGACCAGCTCTGACCGAAGGTGTGAATGAAATTTAGACGAATCTACAAACTCCGAATACCTTCGACGACATCTAGTCGTGCTTCGAGCGCGGCTCCGACTACTCAATAGTCAAAACAGTAGTTTGAAGAGACCGGTGTTAGGGCGTGCCTGTAACGGGTGCCAGCAACGTCGCACGTAATAGTCGCCTCGCCATGGCGGTAGAGCAATGATTCACAACGCTGAGAAGAAGTGAGTACTCCTCGGCGAGAGATAGAAATTCATACCCAAATAGTGAATGCGGTGACCTCGCGTTCCCCATATTGTCGACTACTTCCAGGTTGCGCGCTGTTTCCGGGTCAATCATCATGGTCCCTTCGACAGGGACGAAACGAATGCGGAGCGAGCCGCTCGCGAACTGCGTGTTCAGCCTGATTTCTACATATTTTAACAGTGCTGAGACGGCCGATAAAGCATAGAATCTGTCAACGTGGGCATGATGATGTCTAAAAATAGAGGGATAGTTGCATATATGCGCACTTCCTTGACACAGCCAGTATAGTGGCGGCTCGTTCTTCATCCTCGACGCAGAGTTGAGACACGAATTCGAGACCTTGTGAAGCAAGATATGGGAACTGTTCCCGACATAGAGGTGAGATATACCAGCATCTTCATTCCAGTACTTGCGCAACACAGGTTCGACTGGAACACCGGGAAATTCATCATAGAGGCATTGTACAAGCAGCGACGTTGAGCATGGGGTTTTCCTGGAAGACGGCCCTAAGTTATCCTTCGAGGACAAAAATGTATCCGGAATTAGAATAAGAATTGGGTTGTGAAGGTGTATCTGATGAAGCGTTTTCACGTATGTCTGGCAGTCGGCGAGCTACGTCTGGCGGTCAGACCTCTGTGTATAGTGTACTGCAATCAATTTCTTCTACCTGAATCAACATCGCACGGCCAGTATCGCGATCTAGCGCAGCTATGCCAACCTCTCGAGCAATACCGCGGCCTTCCAATAAAGCGATGATGAAGCTGGCGTCATAGCGCGAAGTCGCAGCTGTCGTAGGAGCCTGTGCTGTGCTTGGGCGAGATTGTGCTGTGAGAGGGCGAGTGAGAGATGTAGCGCGTGACTGCCCAGTCCAAGGTCGAGCGGTATTGCCTGAGTGGGAATACATGACTGGATTAGTTCTGACTTCTGAAGCTATGAAGGTGGGTAATGTTTGAGATTGACGCGTTATCGATAATTGTCACGGTGTCGGTGTACGGATCGGTATGAACTTTGGGCAACAGGATCTTGGCTACCATCATTACGTCAGGAAATGTACGTACAAATAAGTAAGTACGAATACGGTGTATGAGCACATTAAGTCGTGCCTACGGTAGACACCTCTTCGACTGATATCCCTATTCGAATCGTGGGCTCATCGAGCCGAAGCGTGCGGGATGATGCTCATTAAACGGACTATGGTGCGCCGCGCCGGAATGGCTACTATCAGGGGCGCTATTACTTTGCTAACTGATTGTTACCGTTAGCCTGCGCGGTCCTATCGGACATCGTGGAAAGTAATGGATTTTCCTGAGGGGTAACGTAGCAGCCAAGTGCATGGCTCCAGACATATTCATGGTTCAAAATCATAGTGAGTACGCGATAGGCGGCCGGTGTCACGTAAGGTACGTTGGTACGGGGATCGAGATATCGCGCCGGGCGGCCTGTTATGGAACATAGCTGTACGGGTCGAGCTGGGGTAATACCCCATCAGAGTAAGAATGTGGTAAGATTTGCACAACTCACAGAGTGGCCGCCCCCGACTCACGTATGCTTTGACATCCTCCCACTTTACGTGATCACCAAACATTGCCGCCATGGTATCTTTCCACGGAGGCCGCGTTGCCGATTCGTCCTGCGAGTTCTCATGGATGACATAGTTCTTTGTTACTTCCTCTGTGCGAAGCTTTGGTACAGGCTGCGATGCATCGGCACTGTCGTCCGATTGTGAAGTCGCTGTATTGGGATTTGGATTCCCTGATGCCGGGCTTGGGGAGCTGCCTGCGCCATCTTCTAGGGTGAGTATTCGGGGAAATCCTGCGTGCACGGCAGTCTCAACATACCAGGAGGACGTTGCATTTCAGCGGGTACAGAGACCGTCTCACGGCAACTGACCCATCTTAAGAGAGGGCCGCAAATCGTTGCCCTGACGGCATGTGCCCGCTTCCTCTTCTCTTCCTCAACGAAAAGGTAATTCTTATGCTCTACAATGTTGCCCTCTTCCATGTCCAACGCGCGCGCGATGAGTTCGTCTTGTGTGAGCGCACGCACCTTGATCTTCGATTTCTTGGGAAGAGACTAAGGATGCGCTTGGATGAGTGAGTGTTCTTTGGGGAAGTAGCGCTGTAGACACACCTTTTTATCCTCAGCATCTTTCTTCATCCGTAGTGCCGTAGCACTCGTGTTTAAGATGGTGTGAGAGCGCCTGCTTTGGCGTTGGGCATTATTGATAACTTCACCCGTCTCTGCATCGATTGCAAGCCCAAGAGACACACGACGCTTCTTCTTCGCTACCATGGAGGAGGTCTCTTCTGTTGCATCGTCATATATCTCTGGGTTGAATGTCACCCTCAGGCGCGCGTGCGCAGCGGCAGCAGTCCTCGCAACCCGAGTTTGTGCTGCCTGTGCTGGATGGTAGCTCGATGAGTTAGGAAAATACGTGAAAACGCACCTTCTTTTCCCTACGTTCTTCAACCATCACCTGCCGTTCTCCAGCGTCAGAGGTTTGCTGCGCTGCTTCAGTATCCTCGTCTGTGCTTTCAAAATCGGATCCAAAAACATCCTCTTCGTCTGCTAGGGCTGTGAGAAAGAGAAATGTGAGGATAAAATTATTTACCTCTGATAACAATGAAGTCCTTATCGTTTGCTTCGTCTTTGACATCTTCAACGCTGAGTTCCGCAAGTGCCGCCTCCATACTGTCCACGCGTTCACTCAGTCTTCATTCAGGTGGATAAAGCTAGCTGCGTACCGGTTACCCGCAGTACTGCGGCGAGAACGGCGTCGAACCAGAGAATCATCCTCATCCATGTTGACAGAGCCCGTTATGATACTCAGCCCTGAAACTGTACAAAACTAACATCACAACGCGGCCCGTTTGCCGATCTGCTTGCCACACACTCACTTTCGAACGATGCCCAAGCCGATTCTGGGTCCTTCACGCCTCTCGCAAATTCTGAAAAATCTGAACAAGGCACCACGGGCCACCTTAGTTGGAGTTAAGGCCGTTACCCTCACACTTGCACAGAGAAATGACCACTTTGGTGCGCGGTAAGTCCTTCAATTTTTGTCCTTCAGTATACAGTTGACCGAATGTGTGCATAGCCATTTTTTGAAGGAAGATTTGCCCAGGATACGGCATGCAAATCCCAAGATTGACATCCAAGTTAAAAAACTTGTAAAGACAAAGGATGAAACCTGGCAGCCGGAGCTTGTGTTAGAGTTTTGTTCGTCCCCGTTCCCTGCTGACCGCTGTGCATCGGTCCTTATGTTTCTTTTCACCCAGCCGATGGGCGAAAACAGAACTTAGACATTCACAATAAATGGTCTTCGACCATCTTCCAAGAGTTCATGGATACAGCAGGTGGTAATAGCTGGACGCGCTGGAAGGCAGAACGCGCCGAAGCCGGGCTTCCCGTCGTCGATGGGCCAACAGGTAAATATACCCCTCCATCGCCAAGGCCCACAACTGGTGCCGCGGCGGTGCTCCCATAGTATACAGTACTTCCTTGCACGAGCTTGGTGAACTCATTCTAGCCAGTCGTCATTACAAAGACGGCGTGTTGAGATGATCATTTTGCATGGGGATTCTACATTGGTCTACAAAATAGAGTTCAAGGGAATGACCAGTTTTCATATGAATTGGACACTGCAATGAATAAACCCATCGCTACTACGGCAGTCGCGAGATCGTCCACCAGCGTCCCAAGGAGTTGCAAGTATCTTAAACCATACATGATTATAGAAGGCAGAGGTTTTGGGAGGTAGGGGAGGGCGAGTGTGAGCAACAATGGGGGCTGTGTCGAGTCCTGCAAAACTTCTTTCAGGAGGGAGTTGTGGAGCGCAGAGGGGACCCACAAAGTTAAAGAAGATACGTGTCGAGTTGAGCGCAAGCTCCAAGGAAACAAATGCCCAGAAAAATGGCTACGGTGCATGTCATCAATAGAACTGATTGATTGCAGTCGCGACCAGCGAAGACTCACGACTATCTCAATGCCCCACGTACTCTGTTTCGCTGTTGCGCTGGCTAGCCTAGCCCATCGGCTCCATATATTACCCGAAGGAATGGCAACAGAATTCCGTTCCCGGAATGCTTCGGGTTCCCGCCAAAAGATGAAAAACGCCACAAGGACCCAAACAGATATGACATGTAAAAGCGGCAGTAGTTTCTGTATTAATGTCTTCGGTTTCGGTTCCGTTCTGGGCTGAGATAAAGCCTCCCTTCCCCGACCCATGCCCCCTTCAATACCCAAGCCGGACAAAAGTGCCAGTAGCGGGTCATCTGGAGCAGCGTTGTTTGTAAGTGGCGCGTTAACGTCAAATGCGCGGGATTCTCTCGGCGGAGGGCCACCAAGGAGGGCTTGTAAGAACTGCTGTTGCTGCCCATTTGACCAAGCGGATGGATCTGGGGAGGAGCTGCCCAAACCTGACGTAGTGTCCGAGGGCGACAGACGTGGATTTGGTGCGCGGCGAGATGGCTGGTCAGAGGCGAGTGGAGCAGGGAGAGGGTCCTCGCCAATGAAATTGGAGAGATTTCCTCGAGGTGCCGAATGCGGTGGTGGATCTGCTTTGGTCGTATAAACGGGGACGATAAACGGCCGATGGAGCTCGAGGCTTACCAGCATGCACGGATTGTGGTGCATCATCACCCCTTGCAGACGTAGTGAGCTTTGAGAGACGGTCAGTGCCCCTGCTGAGGATGGCTTTTCGTCGAGCCTCTGCTTTTGCAGCGGCGGACATGATGGGTCGAGACAAAACTACTGCCTCACTAGCGGGTCACGCGGTCGCAGGTCTCCCCTTGACCATCTGAGCGCCCATCAGTCCGCAAAAAAAGTCCACATGTCACCTCAAGACAAAGTTACGACAGAACGACACTCCCGCACCCTTAGAGAGCTGGTCAAACGTCCGGAGAATAGAGTCTGCGCAGACTGCAAGCACAATGGTATGTCTATCTTTTTATTTTTTTTATCGTTCTGCTTGTATCTCTGCGCCCATAGACCCTCGCTGGGCGTCTTGGAACATGTGCGTTTTCCCATGTCCTTTTCTTTCTGCGCTTCATGTGTGCATTAGTGGTGTCTTTTTGTGTATTCGTTGCTCTGGTATCCACCGTGGAATGGGCACCCATATCAGCAAGGTTAAATCTATAGATCTTGATGCATGGACACCTGAGCAGATGGGTGTATGTCGTTCACGTCGTCTCCCACTTTCTAGCCTTGTGACCATGCAATATAGAACATACAGAAGTGGGGCAATCGCCTTGCTAATTTATACTGGGAAGCACACCTCAAACCTGGACACGTCCCACCGGACCAGTGAGTGTATATTCTGGATTCTACCAGGTTTTGCCATCTGACATAACTACCACGATCTCAGTAAGATAGAGTCATTCATCCGGTCAAAATACGAATCGCGCCGGTGGGCTCTGGATGGCCCGCCTCCTTCAGATCCTGGTGTCCTCGAAGGTGGTTCATCGGCAGGGGAAGCCGCTTCAGATCCTTCACCTGCCCCCATCCCAGATCCAACTCCAGCGCGCGCAAACCAACAGAATCCGCCCACCCGTCAATCCTCTGCTCCGACAGTTACATCTGCCCTTACGACGCGTCAAACTCAGCCCCACCAGCTGCTCTCTACACAGTACGCGCGTGGCCAAGTCACAACTCCTGCAATACCTACCCAAGTTACTCCGACCCCTGCCCGTGCTCCAGCTTCTGCCTCCCCCGTACCAGAAAATGACCTTTTCTCGCTTGACTTTCACGCACCACCTGTAAACGTCACATCCACGACGACAACGGCTGCCGATAAGGACACAAAACAAGATATTCTCTCACTCTTCGGTGCGCCAGCTGCACCTTCGCCTTGGTCCCAAGCACAAGCACCGGCCACTCAACCTCAATCTCAGCCTCTTCCACCGTTCGGTAACGGGACACCCAGTCTCTCATCTGCCACGAATTGGAATGTCGGCCATGACTGGAGCAATCCCGTTCTACCTGTGCAACCGAATGTGTGGGGTTCCACTATGCCTGCCCAACAGCCATCTCTGCTTGGTTCCGGAAGTGATGTATGGGGCGGGTCCACCGGGACCCCAGCAGGTACGAGTGTTGGCTTCTTCGAGTCATCAACGCCTGCAAGCAACACTCAAACTAAGAAGGAGGATGTATTTGGGGACATCTGGGGCAGTTTCAAGTAGATGCTGCTTAGAGTTGTTACACTTTGTTGTTAATCTGCTGCGTGCTTGGCAATCCGATCCAAGAATACAGTAGCCCTCCATCAAGCTCTATCCGTAACATACTGTACGGCGGCTTGACCATGGGGGGGGAGTGTCGCAATGCTATATTTAGCAAACTTCCACGACGAGCGCGTGAAGCGGGCTTTTGCCTGTCCACCCATACATATCCGCTCTCATCCGATATACAGTTCACAATCCGTTTCTAGCCTGATTACCAGCTACGCAGGCATAAGATCCTTTCAAAGTTATCAGAAACTGGTGTTTGAAGAGACTTTGCATTCCCCACGAACCTTCTCAATCAACTTTCTTGCAATCGGATGAAATTCTTCTTTCGACTGCGCAAAAGACTCTTTCGCGAGCTGAGCATTGACCTTACTCGCTGCCCGGAACACAGGGCGGCAGAATTTCATGCGACCCTTGATAACGCCTGTCCCGTCTCGCCCCGTCACCCATTTGAGTGCCTGGCCGGCAAAGTCGACCGCCACCGACGAGGTGGGATCTTTGAGTGCGATGTGGTAGAAACGCAGGCGTATCTCGGCATTCGTAGAAGTAGCAACTTCGTATAGATTGCCAAGGTGGCTTATGTGGGCCGAGGGTAACGGATTGTATGCCGCAAGGCGTTCGAGGAAAACAACTATAATAGAGTAAGAAATCGGAGAAACGCAACTGCCGATCGCTCACTTTTTTGGTTAGAGTTGAATGTTCCTACGTCGCATGCAGCAAAATCCAGCTTGGTTATATCAGAGATATACCGTGAGGTGTCCCATCTCACTGCAAGGCTGTAGGCGGGGTCAGCAAGCGTCGTATCGTATGAAGGTTCCACAGGAAGCGTCAGGCCTTGGCCGTAGAGCCATGCCTGAGTACGGGTGAGCCAGCCACCTGGCGATTGTTTACAAACGCGAACTCACATCCCAGTCAACGCTATTTAGTATATCCAATTTTTCTTGACCCCCGTGACTCTCAAAGTACGTGTAGAGATGCGCTTTCCAATCCCATGTCGTGATGCTTTTCCCTTGAAAAGTCGCAACGTAGTCTCGAATATACGGTAGGAAGACGTCCAGGCCACCAAGTGTTTGTTCTGAGAAGACCTGTGGGATTGAGATATTGTGAGAAATTTAGGATTCGACACACCCAAGTACAACAGGAGGCGAGAACCCTTCTCATATGGGATGCTGCTGTACGCGTCATCGGGATCCTCTCCCGGCTCAAAGTCGATGACCAAACGTTGATATTTCGGCCGATCCGCGTAGTTAACCAAAGCCTCGCTCAGGGCTGTAGATCCGATGACATATTGAAATCCGCGGGCTGCAGGGGAATAAAGAAACTGTTGTAGCAGGCGTTCAATGTATGTCGTCCATCCTTCGTTGAGCCAGAAGTGTGTCGCGTCTGCATGCCTGTACAAGTATGATATAGGCGTTAGATATGCTAGATGCGTAATCACGAGCTCACGTAACACCGTTTCCGAACCAAGAATGGGTCAGCTCATGGACGACGACGTCAATCAGTGACCGGTCCCCGGCGAGAAGAGCTAGGCACGCTGATCAGGAGTTGACGTAATATCAAGAAGACTGACACGCACTGGGCGTCAGAAAAGAAAGACAGGCATTTTCCTTCACATGTCCTTCAACGGAAGTTGTCAAGCATTAGGAAGAGGCCAACGGAGCTCACCATGCCTCCATAGGGGAAGGAGGGAGGAAGAACCAAGACGTCGTAAACGCCAAATTTGTAGGGGCCAACAATATCCTCTTCCTTGGCGAGGAACCTGGGCCCAGGTAAATACTGATTTGCCGCAGGACGTGACTAGATACTAACCTTCCAGTGTCCTCACTAAACTCCCGGTGGGAAGCCTCGAGCAACTCAGGTTCTGCCCACACACCACATTTCCAAGGTCTTCCTTCGATAGTTTGGAAAGCCTTGTAACGCAGATTGCCACTAGCGATAGCAATCAGATATGAAGGTATTCCGACAGGCTGCACATCAACGTTGAGACTCAGAAACCCAAAGCTCAGTCATTAAACACGAATCTCGGCCATACCTGCCTGTATATGTAGCTGATGACGTCCTTCCCAATGGTCTTCCCATCATGAGCAGGGCCTTCAGACGGCGGCGAGACGCGGATGGCCGAGAGGAGGACCGGGAGCACTGATGCTACCCTTGCCGTGTACGTCTGACGATGTTATCAGAGCTCACTTAAGTCTCATGAATATATGAACAACGCACAATCTTAAGTGAAGGGGTGTCTGTTTATACCGTGAATCTGTGCGTTAGAATCGAGTCTAACATGAGTTCCTACCTTGTAATGGTGCTAATGCTCGGGCATATATCGGCTGACACTGGCTGAAGAGATAGGGGAATTGCTTCCCCTGGGTTTGTCTAGGATATGTGCGGCGTGAATACACACAGCTTATGAAAATAAGGATAGATTTACTCCTTGGCTAGCCACTGAAGTGCCGTGCAACCCTTCGTGGTTTTATAAAATATAGTGACCTTCGCAAGCGAACCTGCCAGAATTTCCGGAACGAGGGGTACATGTAATGCAGAGCCCATTACTTCATGTTTTGTACCAAGGACAAACTTGAAACAATCAAATCGAGGTTGTACGGCTAGCCTGAGCTAGCGGTGGATACCTACATCAACCGCGCGTTCATCCACCAGCACCTTCATGATTTCTAGATCGGACGTATCGAAACTTGCGAGAAGGCGATGTCAATATGATCCAATGATCGGGGGAATCGAGAATAATTCATGTACATGACTTCTTCTACGCCAGCTTCTTGAGCCAGAACGGTGTGTGTTGCAGTGCCTTCAACAATCTGGTTTTCAAAATCCAGACTCCAGTTGAGGTCGACATTTGTAGTATGGACTCGCAGGTAGTTGGATTGTGTGGTCGGATCTGGCATATCCTGCTCCTTTGAAGATTGAGTGTGTATCCAGGAGAGTGCTGATTAGCGGCCCTCTGACAGTATTAGGGTAGAGATATCATGGCGCCGATAGCCGATTAGTCGGATCACCCGACCCAATTACTAATTAGGGGGTTTGAAAGTAGCCATTATTTGCAGGAAAACTGGAAATTACTTTTTTTATTTACTTTTTTGCCTTTTTTAAAAAAAAGTAAGATCACTTACTTGTTGAATTCAAATTTGAGCCAATCCTAAAAGTACATGCATTATCACAAGTAAATTTACTTTAAAAAGTATAAAAAGTACATCTACTTTGAACAATAATTGGAGATTATAGAACATAATCAAGACTATAAGTTGACTTTCAATGTCATACTCTATCATACTATTCTGGAGATCATTTATCATAATGAATTAAGTATATTTTTTACTGACAAGTAATAAAAAGTACTGTAAAAGTAGTGAACCTTTCTTGTGACAAGAACTTTTGGCTTGCCAAAAGTGTACTTTTTATGCTTGCCACATAAAAATTCCAATAAGTACAAATAAGCATTTTCCAGTTTTCCTGATGCTTGTCCCATTGATTTGTCCCATTAAATTATTTTCTGGGCCTGGGCCATAAATAGGATAAAATATTTGAACTTTGACAGACTCAAATGTTCAATTCTTCATTATTATCCTAATGTATACAGTGCTGATAATGGGAAATTTAATGAAAGACACTAATTCAAGATTGCGGTGCAATGCCAGCACTGAGGAAATCAGCAAAATTGTATATGAGTACAGGGAATGTATGCTACTGTTCAGGATGCTATAGAGGTGCGAGAGTCAAGATCCAATACACAACTATGAACTTCGTATCGCGGGAATCAAACACTGAACTCTGGTATAGAAGGAAATCGTGATAGATATCATAACCAATGCGGGGAGCATTCCTTCTCGCTGACTTGAGAACGAGGGGTTGTAGCCGGGGTAGGGATCGCGAGGCGCAGTTTCTATGTTGACGTTCAATTAGGGGTGACCTACGTGCCAGAAAGACATACCTTCAAAGAGTCATTGGGTGCGACGATGCTACCCTGACTCGCTTGTCGCTTCAAAGTGGTCATGGACTGGGACTGTTGAGTATGCAATTTAGGTATGGTGGAGGGAGAAGGAACAGTGATCGGGTCAGAAGAATGTACAACATATGTTCCCGTGAATAGGGATTTTTGGATGTTATGGTGTCTTATATCTCTCATGAGCATATGCTGAGACGATATTTCTATCACCAGTTTGGACGGTACAAGCTGGTGAAGCGGGGATTGAGGATAGGCTTGTTGAGGGGACTGGGGCAGAGGTAAGACCTCGTGTGGACCGTGTACACTATCAAGATAGGCGCGGACGGCATCTGCGTTGAGAAGAACAGATGGGGGCGGAACTTCGGGGCCAATACCTGACTGGGGGTATATCGGTGAAAAGCATGGGAGTTGGGAGCTCTTGTGAAACATACCAGCGGCGAATCGTAAAGCCGCCCGCTAAGCCAGGGCATGAAATGCTCGGTCCCAGGAATTGTGACACGAAGCAAAGGGCGACGCGACGGTGAAAACGGTGGTCTCTGTGTTGACAGTCTCACAGGGGGCCGTTGTTGCACTGCTACAGCTGTTATTGTATCAGTCTTACTTAGCGAGGGTGATAAAATCTGAGCACGCACCGTTTCTCGATGGACACTTACAATCCGCCTTGCTTTCGTGTCTCGGATGCGCGCGTTCCCCACAATGCGACATATCTAATATGAGAGGAGATGGGGGGAAGGGAGGGAGAGGAATGGGGCGTTTCCGCTGAAGCGGTGGTGGAACGTTTGACTCCATTCGGAGAAATACCCCCAGTTGACGTCTCTGGGACTCCATGGCAGCATACTCGGCCTTTCGTTCCTCGTCTGAGTACTCATCCAGGGCGCGACGTTCAACACTAAGTTCCCATCGTCGATCTTGAAAAAATCTCTCCCGCCACCCAGCAGGTACAGGAGCAGCAAATTGGGACCATGAGAGATTGCTTCTGATGAGTTCATTGAGGTCATCTTGTCTCGGGGGGCCACTAAAGGGATCTGCCTTAGCCTTTCTAAAGGGGTTGATGGAGGGTTACGTACAATAAGCAAGGGGGAGGCGGGCTCAGAGGTGAACATAATGCGGGGATCTGGATCATAAGAGGGGACATATCGTTCAGGCTCTCGTGGTGGAAATCAAGGTAGTCAAAATATTGTTTGGTGAGATCACCGACGAAACGCTTCAGTTGGCCACACTTCATGATGTCTTTGGCTTTATCGCGATATTTGGCAGGTCGGTCGGGGAGCCTCAGCCGGTATTCAGCAGAGGAGAGTGACTGTCTCTCCCTTGCATTTTTCATAATGAGGCGTATATTTGCGAGGCGAGTTGCCATTTCAACCTTGTCTGGGAGGGGGATGCGGAAAGGAACTTCGAAGCACCTCTCCGGGTCTATAAAGTAGGAGGTCATTAAAGGTCGTCTGTGACTTCGAGTCGGAGTTCGTAGCACGCCAGCGCGCAGGTAAGAAAGAATGGAGGGAGAAGAACCTGGACATTAGGAGCGCGTGGAAGCACAAGAAATATAAACCCGGGGCATGCAAACTGAACACAAAGAGTCTTTTGTTCAACGAGGACGCGATTGCGCCCGAAGCACACAAGGGAAACAAGAAGAGTCATTCACGGACACGGATGCGGGCTTTCCACAGGCCCACCGGGCCGAAATGGTCATCTTATTGTGAACGCCTTCACACAAGCCTGAGGGGAGTCGACTTATCGACCAATGACTTACTAGAGAGATGTGCTGACAACAGGATATTCTGGCAGACATGCCCTCCCTTGCCCACAAGATCGGTGCGTGAACTGTGTGGGATAACGGACATTTAAGCAGCTTGATCTTTTCTTGGGACAACCAGGCTCCTTACTTTTCTGCCCAGACTGCGGCACGCTTCTCGATCTCCCCCTCGGAGATGAGGCGAACGTCAGATGCGACCAGTGCGGTCATCTCGAGCCTGCGACTTGTGTGTCCCATTTGCAGTCCCTGCCTTTCCGTTACATCTGACTTCTTTACAGCCTACGAAAATAGCAAGATCACGACTCATTCACACCCTGATGCTTTCTCGTCTTCGCTAAGACAGAAGCGTAAGACCAGGACTAAGGTTCATGAAGGATCTGATACACTCTTAAAGGTGACGGCATTGGGATCTTTTCTGAGCCAAGGTCATGAACATTGAACATTCTACACTGGCCAGGTCACCGAGACATGTCCTGAGTGCGGTCACATGGAAGCTTTCTCAAAAGAGATTCAGGTTCGTACTCCTTCTTGAGCACTTGGACACCCTCACGGACTGAAGCCGGATCTGCTAGATGCGCAGCGCTGACGAAGGATCCACTATTTTGTATACTGTAGGTATCTTGAGGTTCCATACTTGGCTTTCTCACTATATTCGCTCGCTCAGTGTGTCAACTGCAAGCACGGCTGGCGTATAAATAACTGAAGCTGCGCCCCATTCATCCGTGTATGGACACCTTCAAGTTGACATATCAGAAGGTTTGCTACATGTATACCCCAACGGAACAGAAGAGCGCAACAATGCCATAACCGCCGAGTGTGCTGGCTACGATAGCCACTACCGCCTCACGCGTCGGAATTGTTGATTTTGAGATGCTGTGGATGAAGTCAGATGATGACGCAATAAGCACATGTAGATCACATACGTAGTAAAATAAAATGCGAGTCCAAAGGTTGCAGTGAGAAGAATGAATGCGAGGTAAGAGAGGACGCCAACTGGCACATAAGGTGTGAACGCTGGCAAAATTTTGTGAAGGTGCTGAACACAATGAGACGAGCTGAGCAAGAAGAAAATGTAGAAGTTGCGCACTTTCACTGTTTCGTACGATTCCAAAGTGCCATCAGACATGGTTGGTTATGCCAGCGTACTTGGAGCACAAAATCGACAGTGGCCAAAGTCGGGAGACGGTAGGGAAGTGAGGTGCTGACGTAAGTGCCACCACACCACACGGATGGCAAACACGTGTCATCACACCCATATCAACCTGCTCCCAGTCGCCTCTCCTCTTTACTTCCAACGTCCACGACTCCTACAACCTTCTTCAATAATAATTGCCATCGTAAGTATTTTAGCCCTACATGTTGTGCATGTGTCTGACTTCGACATAACGTTTGGTACATGCCACCCATTAGATGTCGTCTGCCCAACAAAAGGTTCAGCAGCACCCTACTTTCCAGCAGGCACAGGCCAAGGCGCACTATTATCTTGCTCAGTTGGATAAGGAGGTGCGTTCTACGGCCCTTCAGGTCATATTTGTGGGGCTAAATAGAAGTCCAATGACACCGCGCACCACCCGCAGCTCTCCAAATATCCTATTCTCGTAAACGTGGAGCAGCGTACTCAGGTGCCCAAGGCGTATGCTTTCATTGGTGCTGTTACCCTCTTTACCCTCCTTCACCTTGTCAACGCCCTCGCTGCTCCCGTCTCCAACCTTCTCGGGTGGGGACTTCCCGCCTATCTCTCTTTCAAGGCCCTCGAGTCACCTGGTAACGACGACGACGCGCAGTGGCTCGCGTATTGGGTCATTTTTGGCTTTTTCAATTTTACCGAAGGCTTTGCCCTCCGTGCCTTACTCTACTATTTCCCGTGGTACTTTTCGTTCAAGACACTGTTCATTCTTTGGCTGCAACTCCCTGCATTCCGCGTCAGTACCATTTATTGTGCCATACTTCTACGCTCACCACTATCTCCTCAGGGCGCACAAACGACTTACTACAGCGTGTTGAGACCTGTTTTTGCCAATCTTTGTCACCGCGGCGGCTCTACCCGCACCTTTTCCAATGACACCGTCACGGCCGAGGGTCTACGTGATCGCGTGGCCACGGCGACATCAGAATAAGCTTCTGGTTGTGACCACCTGATCGATCTGGCGTTTTCGCGAACGCGAAATAGAGCCTGTTTCTATTTTTCTCTTCCTTCACTATTTCGACTATCGATCGTTGATCCTGATTCGAACTTGTTCAACTGTCTTCCCTATGTCATATCTCATCCAAGTTTCTGTCTAGTATTGTCGTAGCAGTTGTTGAGAGTCGTTCGTAGGGTAATGATTTTACGCGCTCTTTTTGAGTGAGACTATCTTAGGAATGATAATGAATAATTGTGACCATAAAAGCATCACGCTATTTGATATGGATTTGTCTGAATTCTCAGAACCGCAACCAGGGTTGTGTAGGGTTCAGGTTCAAGTCTGCGCAGGTTCGGTCAAATTCCCACCTCAGTTGGCGTAAAAGCAGGGCTCCGGTTGAGCGTCCGCGCCACCGTCCCAGCCCAGGGCGTTTCCGGTCAGACGGGGTCCGCTTATCCGCTGTGCTGATCATATATTAGTTCCCGGCCAAATCTCCACTCAATGATTCGCACGTCTCACTCCTCCGCCTTACATCCAACCCCAAACTCACCCTCCGGGGCCTCGTCCTATGTCGGGTAACCCCATCGAAAAGCGTGGATCCGGCTCTGGTGTCGACAATGCTGTTCACGAGTACCACTCATCATCCAGTCCAGCACTGATTGGCTATCCCAGTGGGTCAAGTATCGCAGGACAAACACCCGCGTTTTACCCCGACCTCTTCGTCCGTCCAACCGGGTTTAGGGGCTTCTTTTACAATCCATACACGCAGGTCATACTACTCGGCTTTGTCTGTTTCGCATGTCCTGGTCTATTCAACGCACTTAATGGTCTTGGTGCCGGAGGTCAAGTCGAGGGCACAACGAGCGCCAACGCCAATTCAACGTTGTACGCCACTTTTGCCGTAGCAGCCTTTTTCGCTGGGTCCGTATCTCTTTTTCTCCTCTCATCCTCCTGCAGACTGACACACTTTAGTTCGGTTAATAACGTCCTCGGCCCTCGCATGACTCTCTTTCTGGGAAGTTCCGGGTATGCCATCTATATAGGGTCATATCTGTAAGCGCCTATCCACTAGGCCTCTTCGTCCAGACATAAATAATAGTCGTATCCAAGCGTCGTGAACATCCATAAGGACGCCGGGGGTTTCGTCATCGCGGCCGGGGCTATACTTGGCTTTTGTGCTGGCCTGCTTTGGACTGCACAGGGATCGCTCATGCTCGCGTATCCCACTGAGGATCAAAAGGGCAAATTCATTAGCATTTTCTGGTCCATTTTTAATTTGGGTGGGGTCGTTGGTGCTGCCGTTTCGTTGGGTAGGAATTTCCATTCAGAGGTATGCTTTACAATCATTTCCGCTACCCACAACTCATACATCCCGTTCGTCAGGCAAACGGAGGTGAGAAACTCATTGTGTATTGATGCAACTATTTCACAATCCTCCATCCAGTCTCCAATGGCACATATGTGCGCTTTCCCGCTTTCAGATTAATCCCCGGCATCGGCTCACCACGTTGTGATAGATCGGCTTTATGATCCTTACAGGAATGGGTTCTCTCATTCCTCTTCTCATGGCGGATCCCGAAAAGATGATTCGAACAGATGGCACAAAGGTGACGACGCCTCGTCAGCCATCCTGGAAGACCGAAATATGCGGCTTATACATTGCTTTGCGTACCGACCCGCTGATCGTACTCCTCTTTCCCATGTTTCTTGGTAGCAATTGGTTCTACACATGGCGTGAGTTATGTCACGTCCTGAGTCACCCAAAAACTTAAACGTTTCTGTTGTTCAGAGTTCAATGATTACAATGCTGCACTATTCAACATTCGTGCGCGGTCGCTAAACAATCTCGTTTATTGGGTTTTCCAGATTCTAGGCTCAGTATCTATCGGCCTTCTCTTGGACCAACACCAATTTCGACGTCGGGCGCGTGCTTTTGCTAGTTGGTTGATCCTTCTTACCTTCGTCTTAATCGTCCATATATGGGCGTTCTTCTATCAGCGGTATGTACCTCGGTGCGCGACCTGGTGCCCACTGACTAAAGTCGAAAAGAACCTACACACGCCAATCCATGCCACCTGATTCGTCTAAAATGGATATTTATCACAAGGGATACACAAGCCATCTCTTTCTATACGTTTTCTGCGGACTTCTTGACTCCATGTGGCAGACGACAGCATATTGGATGATGGGCGCAATGTCAAATGATCCGGCGAAGCTCGCGTACTTCACTGGCTTTTGTGAGTAAAGTCGTGCGGCATTCCTACTGGTACGCGTGGTAACGCCATCTCGTTTCCAGACAAGTCCATACAGTCCGCTGGGGCTGCGGGCGTTTGGCGCGCAGACGCCATGAAAGTGCCGTACGTTGCACAGACTAGTACGCCGCAGTGTGATTGATTCAAAATTTCAGCTATATGAATTTATTCCTGTCAACTTGGGCGATCCTGCTCGCGGGATTGGTGTTTACCTTACCTATGATTCACCTTCGTGTGAGAGACCACACGGATGAAGAGGATGAGGTCCTGTGAGTTCTCATCGGCCTTCCGCACATAAATTGCATTAACGTAGTGAAGGGCACGCATGGACGAGCTGCATCGGGTCCTCCCAACAGATTCACATGGGTGACTGACTATAAGCATGTCTTTTGGGCCTTTGGCTGGGCTATACTTACACTCATATTGGGGACTATGTACTAATGTAATGTTACGAAATTTCCTCTATTTATTTTGCATATAGTAGTAATAGGACGTCTACAGCCTTGCTTCCCGGGTCTAGAAACAAAGGGGATGGTAACGCGACGCCGAGGGGTGACGTTTCGAGGATGGCGGATTCTCATGCGGACCGAAACGGGTTTGGGTAAAATTAAGCGCCCTAACTGAGCCCCGACATCATCGCATCAAACATCTGTCACAATTTTTCTCGGAAGCCCTGTATTCTGCCAACGCTCAAAAAATCGTGGCCAACGTGCCCTTATCGTCACCGCCATCAACCATGGCGTTTAACGCTTTAAGGCCAGGCCCATTTTTCCCAAAGGTGAATCCCACCCAAACACCACGTGCAAATGGTTCGTCCTTTTCGCGTAGTCGATCCACATTGCGCTGTTTCTCGTGTACCTCGGCGTACTTGGCCATATCTTCCGGCGAGGTGAAGTCGTCATAATATCCCGTATCTTCGTCAGAGTCGAGAGCAGGAACAAACGGCGCCGGGGCGCCGCGAAGGTTATTCCACGGCACTACTTCAAAGAAGGGATGGGCACGAACTGCATCGAGGGTGCAGTACCGCACGCTTGTGTGCGCAATGAGTCTGGGTAGCGGGTCAGGAAATGCATATACACGACTTGCGTGGGGGTTTTTACCGAGTGATGGCGTCCCATGCGACATCAGTTAGATTAAAAATCAAGTCTTCGGGTTTGTCGTACTCAGGACGGCGTAAGACTTTGGTCCAGTTTTTGAGGTTGGTCCACGTCTCTTCTGGTGTGCCGCCACTGAAAGGCGGGAAGCCCGCGAGGAACTCGAACAGAATGCACCCCAAAGACCAATAATCTACCGCATAAGAGTAGGGCTTTCCGCGCAATACCTCAGGCGCCATGTAGTCCGGCGAACCGACAATTGAATCTGCGTATCGAACATCTTCATTCCGAATCGAACGATATAGAGAGCGCCGTTCCATGGTGGAGCGATGTATAATTTGGTTATCTTTAACTTTGTCGAGCTGCACCAGCACCCGTTAAAATGTATCGTAGAGAGAGCGAAAGAGAGCGAACTTTGATCTTGAGCGATTCAATGCGCTTCGGGTTGAGGGCACCTGTGGCGAGGCCGAAGTCCGTGAGTTTCACATGGCCAGTCGAGTCGACGAGAAAGTTCTGTCATGGGTTAATTCTTCATTGAAACTTCCCATTGTTTCGAGCGTACCTCCGGTTTGAGATCACGATGAATGTACCCGAGCTTATGCAGCTCGCATACAGCCGCGAACATTTCGCTGATGTAGAATCGTGCGTGTTCCTCCTTGAGGACGCCCGAATTATTGAGTAGTGTCCGAAAGTCGCCTCCAGGCACATATTCCATCGCGAGGTAAACATGCTTTGCATCTTGAAAGGCGTACAGCAAACGGACCAACCAGGGCGTTTTCGTCGCAGTGAGAATGTCCCGCTCTACGAGAACATGTCTGACCTGGGAGAAACCTGGTCAAGGAGAGTATGGGTATGGCAGGCAGAAAGCGACGACGTACCTCGTCCATCTTAAACAACGTCCGTTTACGCATCTTCTTCAGAGCGCATACTTCGCCAGTCTCCTTCTTCCGTGCCAGATACACTTCGCCGTATCCGCCTTGTCCGACTTGAGCTATGATGTGGAACTGTTCCACCCGCAATTTTGCACGCCTTCTCCGTAGAAGTACTCGCTCGCGCCCACAATACGACTTGAACTCTTTATTGTAATCCGTTGGGGAGAGGTTGCGTGAGGCTGTATCTTCATTGAATATAGCCCGACGTTCCTTGCGCCCGCTGATGTAGCCCAGAAGTTGGAAATAGTAATCAAGGAAATCTGGAGAGGGCTTTAGCATGAATTGTATCCTAGCATAACACCACGTGCATAGCTGTGCCACTGTGGACTTGCGGCGAACCTCGGGTGATTCAAGGAGCTCGCGCTCCCACAACTGGAATTTATTGTTCTTGAGGGTTGTTCCGGAACGTGCAGTTTCCATGATGATATCGTTGGAGGGGGTGGCCATGCGGACATCTGGAAGGCCATCAACACCCCTGATTGCCCGGGTATCCATTGTGGATATCTGGATCTGAATGCCGTATGCTTGGGGGAAGACAATTAAGTGCGTAATTGTGCAGTCTGCCACGAAAGCTCCACGCGTATGTAAGCTTCTCAAGCAGGTGATGTCATGAATTGCTACTCGTACAAATACCCAATCCATCACGGCCACCACTAGACATCCAACCACTACTGCTGTACTACCTGGGGATGGCTTCAAATCTCCTCCAAGGGGTCTTGAAGCATTCAGCACATGAGCGCCTTGATGCTCTTTTCCACGACAAGGATGATTCTGATGATGAACTTGTCAATGTCGTGCGTTCCATTTCTTATTCCTGTGGATCACAGTACTTCCTAAAGTGCCCAGTTTTCACTTCCAGGAACACCTGCACGCTCTCGCCCATCCACGCGCCCCCCATCGCCTTCTCGTGGGACACCCAGTCGCTTCACTCGTGGACACGTACTTACGGCATCTTCATCCGCCAAGCAATCTACCGATCCCCTCAGAAGATTTCCTACTGAGATTTCTCAGCGGATCTTCGCAGTCCTTAGCATCCGTGATCTCGCTCGATGCGCGCGCGTCTGTCGGAAATGGCACAGAAGTCAGACCTTGAATTATGGTCTGTCCAGTTTCGTGTACCTGTATTCCGTCGCCAGCGTGACAACTCCTGCTGTATGTAGTTTGGTTTCAGCATTATAGAAAGGAGAACTTTTACGACACAAGCTTACCTCAAGGAAAGTGGACGAAGCGTGAATCAAAACAGAACTGGGTATGTTGCAATTTGTCATCTGTCACCATCACATGTGAAGACGTGAGTAGCCGTTCATGTACTCACAAGTGATATCAAATCGCTCGCCACCTCTCGGACCTGTCCGGTCCCGCTCTGGACATGCGTCGCCTATAACATCTGGATATCAGACCCCCCGGGAAATCCGGGAGGAGCGTTGGCGTCTGGAAGCCGAAGCGGTTGAGAGGCCGGGCAAGATAGAGATGCGGGAGATGTATAAGGAACTTAATGGACGCAAGTCGAAGGCTAAAGGAAAGCTAGGGGGTACAACAGGTATAAGGGATAAGGGGGGATGGACAGGAAGCTTCGAAGAAGGATGGGATTAGGCCCCAGTGCCAATAATCTGTGGTAGATACAGGGCCAGTAAATTCTTCAGGAGGCTATATTCATAATCAACTGTATCTTGTTTTCTTGTTAAGGCCTATTAATAATAGTTGTGAGCTAATGTTAGGGCTTAAGGCTCTTTACAACCAGATCTATGGGACCTATGGTCATTCCCAACATTTCTTAGAGGTTACCTGACCTTAGATACTTCATTAGGAAAATGCATTTTGGGTTTTTGCACCTTATTACACCTTAACAAGTGTTTAACCAGGCCTATGGCCTGGGCATAGCAAAGGCTTCATGTAGTGGGGGTGTTGCCCCTCTTATTCACAACCATCAGCAAAACCAGACCCTGCTGCCTAGTGCTAGACAGTGAACCATAGTAAACATCAGTAAAAAAAAACTTGTCTTATTCCTACTTATTCCCTTCTTACCCCTAAAATAAGAGGAATAAGATGTAGTAAGATTGAATAAGATGGAATAAGAAATGTTGATTTTTGCTGATGAA